>Ga0247806_10000006_pt1 | contig 135191 bp, 133 predicted proteins | sample UWRJL059202B1_FD_179935 | JGI IMG/M metagenome (GOLD analysis project Ga0247806, IMG submission 179935) | Plant litter microbial communities from Arlington Agricultural Research Station in Wisconsin, United States - UWRJ-L059-202B-1 | ecosystem: Environmental > Terrestrial > Plant litter >... | reverse complement strand
GCACAGGGATGGCTCGAAGGATATCTATTAACTGGACGCCACGGAATCTTGCACAGCTACGAAGCCTTCATTCGTATTATCGACTCAATGGTCAGCCAACACGCAAAGTGGATGAAGATGTCGAACGAACTCGCATGGCGTGAACCTATCGCCTCTTTGAACTACCTACTGACGTCACACGTATGGCGCCAAGACCACAATGGATTCACCCACCAAGATCCAGGCTTTATTGATCACATCATCAATAAAAAAGCCGACGTTGCCCGTGTCTACCTCCCACCAGATGCAAACACAACACTCAGTGTCATGGATCACATGTTGCGCAGCCGCGGCTACATTAACCTGGCGATTACAGGTAAGCACGAATCACCACAATGGCTGACTATGGCACAGGCCGTCGAACACTGTACAAAAGGACTCGGTGTATGGGACTGGGCTTCGACCGATAACGGCTTAGATCCTGACGTTGTTATGGTTGCAGCAGGTGACGTACCAACGCTTGAAATGATGGCAGCTGTTGCGATCCTGCGAGAACGCCTCCCTACCTTGAAGATTCGTGTGATCAACATCGTCGACCTTATGCGTTTACAGCCTGACACTGAACACCCACACGGACTTAGCGATATTGACTACAATGCGCTGTTCACAACTGACAAGCCTATTATCTTTGCCTTCCACGGATACCCATGGCTCATCCACCGCCTCGTGTATCGTCGTGCGAACCAACACCTCCACGTACGTGGATACAAAGAAGAAGGCACAATTACGACCGCCTTTGACATGACTGTCGTCAACGAACTTGACCGCTTCCACCTCGTAATGGACGTTATCGAACGAGCACACTTAAGTGAAGATGCCGATGCGCAATCATTGTACGAAGACATGCAAAAGAAGCTCGTCGGACACAAGCACTACATCGTCAAACACGGTGAAGATATGCCCGAAGTACGTGAATGGGTATGGCCATTTAACAAAGCGTAGTTTTACGCTGAAAATAAAAAGGATCTTCGTAGTGAAGATCCTTTTTTATAGACCCGTAAATTAAATAACACGTTTTCGTTTAAGCAGTACGTAAGCCAGCAAAAGAACCCCTGCAACAACTCCAATAAGTCCGAAGAAAGCCCATTCTACATGCGCAAATGGTAACGATATGTTCATGCCGTACATACTAAAGAATATGTTCGGGAGTGAAATCATGACCGTTGCGATTGTAAGAATCTTAATTGATCGGTTCAAATTGTTAGAGCTGATTGAGCTATAGGCTTGGCGAATATTGATAATCGACTTCGTATTTGAACGACATGTTTCTACAGATTGCGTAATACTCAATTCAAGGTCTTCAATGACGTCACGGTCATCTTCGTGAAGCTCGATACTACGCCCTAGTTTCAATCGACGTAGCGTTGCCGCTGCAGGCAAAAGTGCCGCCAAGAATTCATTAATTTCGTCTTCAATCGTTACAAAATCAACGAAGTCTTTGTTGCGAATTTCGTGTCCACGCAATCGGTTACGAATCGATTTAATCTGCTTACTTGTCACGGTAATATATTTGTCATATTGTTCTGCGATCTGATGCAGAATCTGGAGCATTAGACGTGTTCGCTGTGTTGTTGCAAACTCGTATTTGCCGCCAAAGAAGGGTGCAAAATGCGGAAGCTTTTTCAGTGTAATCGTCACAATGCTTTCAGGGCCATACACAATCAAGAGTGGGAGCGTATCAAACGCACCTTCAGGCAGCGCAATAGCAGCCCTGACATAGATATAGACCAAGTCCCCATCACGCTCTAGACGAGGCATCTCGTCTTCATCTAATGCATCCTTTACAAGACCTTCATCAAGACCATGGGTATTGATAAGTGTAGCAATCTCATCCTTTGAAGGATTCTCTGCGTGTACCCAAACACCTTTTTGAAATTTCTCTCGTTCTTCTAATTTATCCGAACGAATTGATCTGTAATAATATTTGAGCATTATGTTTTCCTGTATTTATTTAGCGTCGACGAGTCACTACAGTAGCAACGACAGCACTCGTAATGATAACACCTAAGCCGACGATAGCCATCATCAAGCTATTCGTTTTAACTGCCTGCTGCACACCCGTGTTTGGAGCACCGGCCACAGAAGCGACTAATGCGAGTCCTGCAGGGTCAACAATAATGCCGTTTTCAACACCATCATCGTCTAACGCACCACCATCTTTTATTTCGTAAGAAACGATAACAGGGTTGCCGTTAGTAATCGTCGCATCTGACAACGTTTGATACACGCCAGTAGTTCGATTAAGTTTTCGAACTACAAATCCAGTATCAGAAAGGTCGTAATAATACTGCTTCACAGTTGCTGTAAAGCCTGGAGTGCCGCAGTCAATTGTAAAATCAAGCAATCCAGCAGGGTAACTAAATCCGTTATCTGCTTTGCCTGTTGAAACCTCTGTAACGGCTGCAATGCTTGTAATACTACAGCTATCCTCTACTTCAAGTACGACATATTTTCCCGTGACAGGATTCACGAAACTTGCAACAGACGCCTGTTCGCTATCCTGAATACCATCATTATTACCGTCGCCATTATTAGGTGCTGCATCTTCAACAATAGAATCGATACCATCTTCGTCGCCATCAGCTGGTCCTACGGAAGGAGTACTATTTGTTCCCATACGAAGCACCGGCAAGTTCGCTCCATCAAAGTACCACACATCTGTATTGTTCCATGTCGTCTTGTTACTGTGTGTAAATGGCCGGTTGAGGTAGTTTACAAAGTAATCAAGCCGATCAATACCTAGACACTCAGCATCAGTAGTAATGACACTTGTCGAGCACACATTTTTTGTCGTTGTATTGATGTCATAATAATTACTGCCTAGTAGAGGGCTATTGTTTAACTCACCAACGAATCCGCTACCACCATTTACAGCACCGACTCCAAATGAGTTATTGATCTCTGCAACGTTAAACAATTTTCCAGCAAAGCTTCCGCTTGAAGGATCTTCTGCACCGACCGCACCACTTGCATACGTCTTACTGATTACGCCTTCGTAGAACTCACCAACGAATCCACCAATACTATACCCATAACTATTCGACGAAACGTCACCTGTTGCATAAGAGTCGGTAATGCTATTTGCGGGATGACTATACATTGTTCCCACGAAGCCACCACCTGCTCTCACATCGACATGAACGTCACCGGTTGCATAAGATTCAGTAATCACTCCACCTTCTAGAGATCCGACAAACCCACCACCGTTCGTACCGTGCTTATAGTTTTCGACAGAGAGCGAGTCAACATCTCCAGTTGCAAATACCCTGTGTGCAGTACCGCCATTCATCATGCCAATTGCGCCACCAATTGCGTTTCCACCATCGACATGTGAGCTTGTTGAGGAATTCTCGATTGAGCCGCCTTCCATAATGCCCACAAGTCCACCGATGATAATACCACTTCCCTTTACCGGCCCAGCACTGCGAGAATCAGTAATCGCTCCGTCGGTTAATTGTCCGACAAGTCCACCACCTACTTCACCGTAGCGTGCCCATACACAATCACCAGGATTACAACTATTGTTACTTGTACCAATATTAAATGTCGAGCCGCTGAGTGTTCCACCGTTCATCGATCCAATCAGGCCACCAACATATGTGTGCCCTTTCACAATAGAATTTGTGACATTAAGATCTTGGATGGTTGCGTTTTGAGTGTACCCAAATAAACCAACATATCCTTCATCAGTACTATCATCATCGTACGGACCCGTGTATTGATCATCATCCGCTCGTAAAATAGTCACGTTATCAACAGTAAATCCATTACCATCAAGTGAACCGGTAAATGGTGTATTATTTCCAGAATCATTTACGTCACCTAAACCAACAGGCGTAAATCCACGACCACCATCCCAGCCGACAGTCTCGGTACAATCAATATTCGCAGTCAAAATGTAATGTGCAGCAAGATCTTGGTTCATTGCTTGGAATCGCTGACAATCAGTGATCTGATAAGGATCACCGACACTTCCGTCACCGTCATCATATGCGAAAAGTGAAGTTGTCACCGCAATGTTTTTTGTTGCAACGGTTGAAGTTTGTCCATCTTCACCATACTCCACGACATATCCATCAATAGTCGTACCAGAACATGGCAAGTCGTTCCAAAGACCAGTTCCACCTGATAGGAACTGCGTACAGTCTTCATCTCCAGCGTTATTAGGCTCGTCACCTGGTGCCCAGTTTGCGTATTCACCATCAACAGAACTTCCGCCAGTTCCACCTGACCAGAATGAAGCACCGGTCTCTGGGCCAGTTACCCATTTCCAGTCATCTTCAGTTTCGGCGTCACTTCCACCCATCCATCCAGCACCGTTCAAGCGTGCCGTTACAAATGCGTTTTCTTCGGCAGATGTAATTGTTGCGAGGTATCCAGTTAAACCTGCCTTGGTTCGAGCAGCTGCGGCAATCTTCGCTCCATCCCAGTCCAGTTCGCTATCAGGAACGAATTCATACAAGTGATTATTACCAGGATAAAATACGATACCCTCTTCGACAAGTGAAACCTCAACGGTATCGCTTCCTGCTGATTTTGCAGTATACGTCACAGTCGCAAGCGCTGTGTTTACATCATTTTTAGGTCCAGTCAGTGTCAAGGCTTTTCCAGCAGAGCCGGATGTAATTGTTACTCCAGCAGTAGGTTGTGCCCATAGAGTACCGTTAGAGACACGGATATTCACTGGTAGCGTAGGGTTACCTGTTGCATTGACCTGTAGTCCTGTTAGTTTCTTACCAACATACACCTGACTATTAATTGAGTTACTTCCAGAGAATGTTTCGCCAGCTGCATCAGTCCTCACCGCATATAATTGCGGTATAATTGCAGCCAAAGCAAGCAGCACTAATGCGCTTGCCATAAATATATAACTTTTTGTACGTGACACTCGCAGTTGAATCATTTAACACACCCCATGCATTATTCTTATGCTTGAGTATAGCGTGAGCGAGGTCGTTTGTATATGTTTCGTATCTAGATAAGTACGCTAGAAGTCTGCAATAATTAACTTTTTCATTTGCATCATGTGTGCGTAAGCATCGGGCTTTTGCATAAGTTCACCCATATTTGCAGGGACAATTTGCCAACTCAGACCGTATTGGTCTTTACACCATCCACACTGCTCAGATTCAGGTACGGTTGATAGCTTACTCCAGTAATAGTCGATCTCTTCTTGGTCTTTACACGCTACGACAAATGAAATTGATTCATTAAATTTAAATTCGGGTCCTGCGTTAATTGCAGTAAATCGTTGACCATTTAATGCGAAATCAATAACGAGTTCTTTACCAGCCATGTCTTTTTGAAAATCGAGCAGGCCTTCTGTCGGGTAGTATGAAGTATTCAGAATTTCGCTATCTGTAAATACCGAGAGATAAAAGTCGACAGCCTCTTTTGCGTTTCCATCGAACCATAAGTTTGGGGTGATCATTGCGGGTGTGTCATTCATACTTTTATCATACCAAATAACGCCTGAGAGTTTGCTTTACCTTACCGAGTCGTTGTAGCACGTGGTTGTGTAGGAGTTGTTCCACCGGTTCCAGTCGTCACAATACAGCCTGTTGCGTCAACAATACTACCAGCTGGTGTATTAGGACAGGTGTCTTTGTCGTCCGCTACCCCATCACCGTCAGTATCGATAATCACCGGATCCTCTTCTTCAACTTCACAACCTGTCGCGTCCACTTCTGTATCCGCCGGCGTATTCGCACACTTATCATCAGCATCTATCACACCGTCTTTATCAGCATCTTCTGGTGGCTTCGGTACATCACAAGTTCCAACAGGAGTTGATCCCCTAATAAAGTATTCTTGATACGTTCCATCAGTTCCGCCACCAACAGCACGAAGTCCGTTACTACGACATATCGTCAATCGCTCAACACCCGATGGTGCAGTAAATGGTTGGTTCGCTTGCCCCTTTAATCCGGCCAAGATCGTACTGCGCCAAATTGGACCAGCCATACTTGAACCACCGTTGTTCATCGGCGTGTTATCGTTATTTCCTACCCATACGCCAACTGCCAACTGCTTTGCATACCCAATCGTCCATGCATCACGCGCTTCATCAGTTGTTCCAGTCTTTACTGCGACGTCATAGCCATTCGTATTCAAGCTACTTCCAAATATCGGCGCTCGTGCATTTTCGTCATTCAAAATATCAGAGATAAGGAACGATGCATTTTCGCCCATAACTTTGTCGGCAGACTTTGTATTCTTCTTGAACACTTCTTTTTCAAACTTATCATCAATTCTTGTAATCGTTGTTGGATCAAATTTACCACCACTATTTGCGAAGGTTGCGTAGGCATTTGTCATATCGGTCAGTTTTGCTTCAGCAGAACCAAGCGCCAACGAAAGACCGTAGTCGTTCTTGTCACTAATCGTACTAATCCCAAGCCTTTGCAACGCATCTACTGATGTACTCACACCAAGCTTTTGCATCACCTCAACCGATGGAATATTCAGTGATTGCGAAATAGCGCTGCGCACAGAAACATTGCCCCTAAACTTTCGGTCTGCATTCAAAGGTCGATATCCACCACCAAAATCAGTTGGCTCATCTTTCAGGATTGTTCCAGGGGTAATAATATTGCGATGCATTGCTTCGGTGTAATACAACGGCTTAAGACTTGAGCCAGGCTGCCTTGCAGTAATAGCCATGTTCACCTTACCGAAATCTGTATTGTTATAGTCGGCACTTCCCACTAATGCACGAATTTCGCCTGTTGTCGGGTCAATAGCCACAACTGCTGCATTCGAACCTCCATTGCGTTGAATGAATCCTATTTGCGTATCCACGGCATCGCTGGCTGCCTTTTGAAGTGTTGAATCAAGCGTGGTTGTCACGCGGAAACCAGAACGTGTTACGCGCTCTTCGCCATATTCTTTATACAGTTCATCGAGTACCATTTCAGCAAAGTGAGGCGCCTCACCGTTTACTCCATCGCCTTGCTCGGCATATGCCAGCACTTTAGCTTTGGCAGCATCAGCTTCAGCCTGTGTAATTGCCTGGTTGTCCGTCATTCGACTCAGTACAGTTGCCTGACGTTCTTTTGCATACTCTGGATTACCAGATATTGGTGAGTACGCTGACGGTGCTGGCAATAATCCAATCAGCATCGTGCTCTCTGCAAGATCCAGGTCAGCTGCAGATTTACCGAAGTATGTTTCAGCAGCAGACGCGATACCAAAAGCACCCTCACCATAGTAGACAGAATTTAGGTACAGATCCAGAATTTCATCTTTGCTATACGTCTGCTCGATCGCGAGCGCGATTGTCAGTTCTTGGTATTTTCGAAGATACGTCTGGTTGCTTGAAAGGAGTGTGTTCTTCGCAAGCTGCTGGGTCAATGTTGATCCACCATAGGCAGTTCCATCACCACTCAAAAGGTTTGCATACAGCGCACCCACGATACTAATAAGCGAAAAGCCCCCATGTTTATAGAAGTTCTTGTCTTCTGCTGAAATAAGTGCCTTTTCGGTATAGTCAGATATCTGATCAAGCGGCAATCGTTCACCACGATCAGCAGTACCAAAACTATAAAAAGCCTCACCACTCTTATCAAGCAGCACAACTCCGGTGTTACTGTAGTTCATAAGTCTATCCGGGTTAGAGATAGCACTCGCGTAGTAAAAATACGTAAAGATAGGGGTCAGGATAAGAAACGCCAAGATTGGACCACCAATGACAGCAGCTTTTTTGGGTTTACTGAGTGCCTTAAACCACTTCCAACGAGCGATAAAGAAAGTAGGCACCGGTCCATGTTTTTTGGTAGGTTTTTTAACCACCTTAGGGGTTCGGTTAGGACTATACGACTTAATGCGAGTGTATTTTGCCATAGTTACTGGTTTTCATTATACCTGATTGCACAAATAGCTTACAATGTATCACTAAACATAATCATATTTACAATTAATCAATAATGTGCTATTATGTGTATAACATCATAAGAAACAAAAAAAGAGTAAAAATGTCTTCACCAGCAGATAACATATCATCATCAAATTACGATCACTTCGATGACTTCCCAACTCTTGATATTCTTACTGATTATCTTGATTATGATTATTTAAATGATGCCCAGCCTGAAGTCGTAGAAATTCCTCATGAAAGCCCCCGTGTTGATCTTGCAGCATCCACACTCCAGCGCCTAGGTATTCATAACCCAAACTACGCGCCGCACGAACTCGATTATGTAGCCGATCTAACCGATCAAACATTATCCGATTGGCAAGAAAAACCTGCTCAATACCTTTATAGCAATTCCATATCAGATATTCTTGATAGAGGTGCCCACCCTGAGGCGGTTATTGATGTCATAGGTGATGACCATGATAATATTATCAGTAACGTAGATGCATTTCTGAATAACGGAGTCAGTCCTGATGACCTCTTCACAAAAGTCGATCATGATAAATTAGAACAAAAATACGGCTATGATGCGTTTCTCGGTAAGCTTATTGAAGCTGGTGGCGACCCCATTAAAATAATTCCAAAAATGTACGAAGGGTATTTGTTTAATGAGTTCGATAGCCTTGTCGAAAAAGGAGTGAGTCCACAACTTCTGGCAGACAATCTTGATAACTATTTAAAGATCCGTTCTTTTGAAAAACTCAAAGAACTAGGCGTCGATGTCGACATCCAAGAAATAGCGGACAATTTAAGCACCAACGACAAAGCGCTGTATATTGATAAACTCATCAAAAATGGCGCAAAGATCGATGTGCCTCAATTTATAGATGAACTTATATTGAGCGGACAAGCGAATGCGATTCTTTTGAATATTCATCATTTTAAGGACGCTGCTCCCGACATTGATTTTCAGTCAATCGTTGATGGTTTGAATGCGAGTGATCGTTTATACAACGTCGAAGTATTGCAGCAAAACGGCATTACTGTTGATGGCGCTCAATTACTCGAAGACTTAAAGCAAAGTGAAGCCGTTTTAGAGTCACAGAACATTAAAAACCTTCTTATTACAGGCGCCGATCCCGACGAAGTACTTCGTTTCTACAAAGAAAACCCACACAGCGATGTCCTGCGAAGTTTCGAATATTTTGCCGCTGCTGGTGCAAAACTTACTAGCCCTGGTGTTGCACGATTAATTAATCAACAAGATGCAAATACCAAAGCTTATCTTCTTACGACACTGCAAGCTATTGGTGCGAAAGTAAATGTGAATAAGATAGCGAATGAACTAGACGACTCAGACTTTAGTGAACGATTAGGTGAACTCCTAAAAGGTGGTCTTCCTATTAATCGCTACTTGGATCGTCTTGATGCACAATCTACCAAAAAGAATTACAATGCCCTATTGGCAGCAGGTGTAAAACAAAAGGTTCTTGAACAGAAAATAGCTTAAACGCGTTTGTCACAGCTACATAATTTTAGCGAGTTTTTCATTCAAAATAATCGGACTAAATCCTACAATCTCATCTTTCAACATGCCGTCCGGAACATCGTTATAGATATAAAGCTTCTTTCCTAGGCGGAATGCGTCATACATCTCAAGGAACGTAGCACCGCCAATATAGTTTTGTTGGCCATTCTTTTCAAAGTTCAGCACGAGTACCGCATCGATGCTATTAATGACATCTTCGCTGTGCTTGATCATACTCGCCTTCCATACGGCGTGTTCTTTCGCGCCCAGTTCGTAGTATTTAGATTCTGCATCCGGATCGTCATATGAGTTAGGGAGTGTTATTTCGTGACCAGTCTTCTCGAGGGCTTCTTTGATTGGCGGAATTGTACCGTAGAATGCTTTGCTGCAGATGATGAATATTTTCATGATGATGTCATTATAACTTATGCTTTTTCGGTATACTACATACATGACTCTCACCGACCAAAAACAAACAGGATTTACCATCGTCGAACTCCTTATCGTCATTGTTGTTGTCGGTATTTTGGCAGTCATTATTATCGTGTCCTACAACGGCATTACTTCAAAGGCACAAGAGACTTCGGTCAAACACGACATGCGAAACATTGCTAAACAGGTAGAGATTTACAAACTAGATGACGGGCAATACCCGTCGTCGACGAAATTAAAAGAACTCGGCATTAAGGTAAATAAACAGACCTACGGAGTGAACCCAACCGGCGCCACCATATTCTACTGCGTTGATAGCACGGGAAGTGTTTTTAGTATTGTCGCCAGAGTAAAAACAAGCACGCTGACAAAGTATTTATCTTCCACTGGGCAGACGAGTGTCTACACTGGCTCTGCAACCGCACCACAACTATGTTTAGACAGTGGTGTCCCAGGCACAACTTCAACTGTTACCTACACCGCTTTTACAGAGAATGGCGCTTGGTTTGATTGGGTTAATTAAACTTGAAACTATCGATCATCAACTTGACGGTAGTGTCGGATGAAATCGCGTATGGATACAGGTTTATAGAATAAAGAGCGTCACCTTTGAGGAAATAGATAACCTCATTTGTCTCTGAAAAGACTGATTTGGCACTCTTTGCAGGTAGTTCACCAACACTTGTAGTTTTTACATCTTCTGGAGCATAACTTATAGGACCAGTACTTACAGATACCTTGCCTAGGTTGTTGTACCATTGTGCTGTCGTATATCCGGTCATCGCCTTGAAATCAGTAGTGTTTTGTTCAAGTAATACTCGAAGCGCGATGTAGTCACTCGGGTATCCTTTTTCGGTCATGCGCGGAATTGGATCAAAGTTACGGAAGTATGGCCCGTCTTTATCTGACTCGCTATTGGTTTCTTTAATAACAATCCAGCCTTCAGGGTATTTAATACTATACCCATCACGTGTGCTTTCGTATGTACCCCAGTCCTTGTATTTATCAGCTTCGACTTCCTTTATCTCGTTAGGCGCAACAATACTCGTATCAGTGTTTGCTACGTCTTTACTAATAAAATTCTGCCAAAACACAAACCCAAGTAATCCGATGACTGCCGCAACTAATATAACGACAACAACTACATGCGCACTTCCGGTTTGGTTTTGAGAATTCTTAATCATGTATACATCTTAGCTTAGTAATACGGTTATGTCTTCTACTATATATTTCACCAACTCATCCTCAGACAAGCGTTCGTTAAGAATCTTCTCGTCGTCCACGCCCAGATAATCGTTATCCCTCCACCACTCTCGCATCTCTGCCTCGCCGAAGTCGTTATTCTTGTGGCGTAAGTTGTGTCGGCGAAGTGTCTCATTAAATGAAATATCAAGATAATACACATGGGACTTATCGAACTTAGAAATTAGCGCCCTGAGCATATCTCCATACTTATCATTAGACAGTATTCCTTCTAGCAGCACGTCATATCCACTATTCATGCCGTAGAGAGCGAGTTGTTCAATAAGCCCAATGACCGGATTACCTTCTTTGTCTTTCACTTTCAAAATGTCTCGCCGAAGTACATCCTGTTGCAAAAACATGACTTTATCGCCCAGTTCTTCACGTATACGATGTGCAATAGTAGATTTACCGCTGCCGGAATTTCCGCGAATGATGATGAGTTTCTGTGGCATATGTTAATTGTAACAAAGCAACACAAAAGCTATACATAGTTGCAAATATAACAAAAAAATGTTTAAGTATGTAGTGTATCACTTCCGATACGCGTATCCGAAAGGAGTGCCTAGTGGCACTAAAACGCGGCGTGACACAGCTGATGAATGAGGCAAGCCTCAGCGTCAGCGGTCTCGCTGAGAAGAGTGGCATAAGTGAATCCACCGTACGACGTGCGGTGCGTAGTAACGAAAATGCCCGGCTGAACACTACTTCAGCCACAGCAATTGCCAATGCCTTTGATTCGTCTGTCGGCGAAATCAACTGGCCTGGTGGCTTAGCCAATCGCGGGAGACCCGCCGGAACAGGTGGTAGATACACCCGCCGTACTGGCTGAGTAAATTCATGCTCCTTGTGAGCCCCTTTCCTGTTTTTTTACGGAAGGGGCTCACGGGGGCTTATTTAATTGTAGGGTGCAAAAAGCTCCGTGCTATCATATAGGTACTTACGTTTTAAGGAGTACCATGCCAAAGCAAAAACAAATCCCTGAAAAACCACACAAAATTCGTACACGTTGGTACGCGACAAAACCTGTAATTATTCTCGCACTTATCTTTTTGCTACCCTTAGGCCTGTTCTTGATGTGGAAGTTTCCTAGCTGGACTAAAAAAACAAAATGGATCGTCACTGCAATCCTTACATTCTTTTGGGCATTTGTATTTATTGGCACCTACAACTCACCACCCACCATCACCTTCACTAATGCAAAAGATAATAAAATCAGTACAGATGTTGCCGAATACGTTATTACCGGTACTGTTTCGAGCATGAAAGACGTACGTTCTCTTACTATTAACGACAAGCCCGTTACAATCGCGACAGATTCCGGTTTTGCACATAAGGTCATCCTTGAAGAGGGCGATACTGTCTTTAGTGTTGTCGCTACAAATGAGAATGGTAACAGCTCAGAAAACGTGATTATACACAGGGCATCTAAAGCAGAGTTAGAAGCTCGCTTGGCTGCCGAGAAAAAGCGACTTGAACAACAAGTCAAAGAAGAGCTTGCCAAAAAAGAAGCCAAAGATGCCGAAGAGAAAGCCAAAGCCGAAGCACAAGCCGCAAAAGAAGAGGCAGCTGCGGACAAACAAGCAGCGAAAGATTAATCCGCTGCAGACAAAAAAGCTGCGAAGGAAAAAACAGCCGCAGATAAGCAAGCTGCGAAAGAGAAAGCAGCACTCGACAAACAAATCGCGAAAGATAAGGCAGCAAAAGAAGCGAAAGTAACCAAGGAAGCAAAATCAAACTGCAATTGGTGGTGTAGATTAACCGGTGGTGACAAGAAGAAGGAAGTTGCAAAAGAAAGTGCACCAGAGATCAAGAAAGCTCCTGTTACTACCCCTGCAGTTCCCGCTCAACCTAAGATAGGCGAAACAGTCACAAGCGGTAACTTTGCGTTTCGTGTCAACTCAGTCAACTGTGGCGAAACAACAATTAGCTGGGTATACGGTGGCGTCATCCGTTACTACTCAACAGCCCTGGGTAAGTTCTGTAGGCTCAACATGACAGTTCAGAATATCGGTGATTACAAAGATAGTATCTCAATATGGGATCAATACCTTTATAACAGTAAGGGCCAACAATGGTCTTATGATAGCGGCGCGACATCAAATGCAGCAAAATACCTTTACGGTAGCCCCCTGGTTGAATCTATGAACCCAGGAATTAGTATTACTGGTGATATTATCTACGATGTACCAAGTGATCAGTCGCCGGCAACAGTGGTTATTGACGGCGGATTGTTTGGATCAACAAAAACGATACGCTTGTAACATTCGTTATATAATTGCGCTCTCGATCAACTACCAATACTCCAAATATTCAAAGTCTTACCGTCCTCATGTTCTTGACCTACGAGTGTGTACCCAATTTTCTCTGCAATTTTATTACTCCCGATATTTTCAGGTTCAGCCCGAATAACCAGGCGAGGAATTTCCATTGTAGATAAAGCAAAGTGCGTAAGTGCCGCTGAGGCTTTTGATGTTATTCCCCTGCCGTTGTATTCAGATGCGATCCAGTACCCGATCTCTGGCCGCTCTTCTGCAATGTGCATGAGACTGATATGGCCGATGACACTCCCGTCATATTTAATGCCATACCCGTACTCTTTGTTGTCTTTGCGTCTCTGTAGCATCAATTCAATGAACCCCCGAGAGTCAGAAACGGTTTTCGTGAACTTTGGCCATGGCAGGAACTCTGACAGGTACTCTCTGTCTTTATCGGTTAACGCAAATAGACGATCTGCGTCTTCAATCCGCAGCTGTTCGAGGGTGAGCATGTCATCAACTTGTATGATTTCGTTATTTAACTCTGGCATAGCACTATGATAGCAAAAAACACCTAGTCATAAATCTACTTAATTTCGTCAGCCGCTTTTAATACGCGGTCGATCAAGTCTGGGTCGGATACTACCGGAAGCCCCGGCTTATCTTCAAAAACAACTTTTGTATCGAGATCCAAAAAGTATGTTGTCTCGTTCACTACTACTATCAAAAGTGGTTTATCGTCTAGCGTACCTACCATGAATTTCCGTGGCATATTGTAAGTCTCCTTATCGGTTTATTGTTTCAGTTTATTTAGGATGGTGTTGAAGTTTTCCTGACCCATGTTCTTGGGTGAGATTATAACATTGAGCCAGCTGTTTGGTGCTATGTAGTTACCCTCCAGCTCAGGAACCGCGCTTAGCCATAATTTCGGGCTACGCATTATGATGATCGTTTTCTTGCGTCGTACAGCTTCGCGCACTAATTCAAATGAAAAATCCTGCGATGGGACCTTTAGGTCGCTTATCTTCTTTGCATTTACTGAGTGGTAAGGGAGATATTCGATGAGCATTATCTTGTCCCGAAGCATGTGCTCCGTAACACCAGCCTGTAGCAGCGGCGCGAGCTTTTTCTTCCACCACCAGTACCCACCCGTTTCTTCAAACCCGCCGTTGAAGTAATAGAATATTGAGTTGTATGCATCGGCTTGGTTTGCACGATTTTCTGCTGCAAACTGAGGATGAGTCATATTTACTGTAATGTCACTTTCGCGAAAGCCTGGGTTTAGTGCCAGGAAAATAACTTCTGCGTTATCAAGCCCGCCGATATATGGTTCGGGTAAGGTGTCGAATCTTAGTTCGTTGTTTGCGTGGCGGTGCTGGTCGAGAGAGAGCTTGTCGTCAGCTAAAACGTAGGGTTTTTGTGAGGGTAAATTTAGCCAGGGGTTTTGCATATTGTCACTATTGTAGCGTAATACAAAGTTTGCTGGTTTCAATTCTATTATGGGGTGTAAAGACAGAACCGAATTAACAGTTCTGACTTTGTTGATTATGGCTTGGTTCCCACTAGTGGACGTACTTAGCAACTCTTTGTCACAAAGATAAATATTATTCTAACACTTTGATGTGTCTGAGATAATTTGTTAAAGCTGTAAAGCTGCTTTCATACTCAATCCTAGGATTATCCCCGGGGATATATGCATGCTTTAATTTGATTACCACAAGATTTTGATTCACGACCATTAGATAACCATCTTCTAAAACTCCCGCATCTCCGATCTGTCCATAGTAGATCTTAGTACCCGACACATCAAAAGATGGTACAGACTCGCCCTCACTCCAACCGCCCGTAGTCTTCATCGTATCTGCAACACTGTCGTATTCATTAGTCGGACCATTAACCAGATTAAGGTTGCTGGTGGTAGCGTTAAAGTAAGTACGTTGCAATGAATGACCAATACTCGAATATCCGCTCCGAAGTGGCTCTTTTGCTACCGATAAAGAAAGGGTTTCTTGCCCGGAAGTTATGACCGCTTTATAGAATTCTAAAGATTTGCCAGCTGACGTTCCATCATTATTCTCCATTTTTCCTTCAAAAATATCGTAATTTTCAGCTTTTTCAAACTTACCTTTAAAAATTGACGGTACTTGGAACTGAACTCCGATCTCCTCGGAACAGAATATACCGTTCGCTTCAACAACATCACTTTCACATCCAGTTTCTTCAGCTGGCTTTTCTTCATCTTGGCTGACAGTGGCAGTAGTCAGAGTGTCTTTTGGAGCTAAGAAGTTTTTCCATACGACAAAACCGAGAGCACCTACAATGGCTACGACTAGAATTACTACGATGAAAATGTGAGCACTTCCGTCTTGTTTTCGAGAATCCTTAATCATGTATATATCTTACCAAACAAAAACACTTTCCTTTTGGGAAAGTGGTTATGCTTGGCTCTCGCTAGTGGACGTACTTCGCAACAAAATGTACCAAGATAACCCTCTAGACTATCTAGTCACATAGTAGCTATTTAGCTTCAATACTATTTACCATATTTGACAGAAGATCCCTGTCTATCGCTTGTAGACCTTCCGGGTCGTCGTAGGCACAGGTAGACTGAGCCGCACTATACCAATAATAGTAACCACTGATAGGTTCACCGTCATTAAGCATGAGTACGTACTCAGAGTCTACGGGATCACTCTTACGACCAATACCCCCTAATCTTATAACTCCTGGTACTTCATCATCAGCCGGCTCCTTACAATCACCGCCTAAATCTTCTACACGGCTCGTCGTAAGTTCGTAGCTATCGCTGACTTTGTAGTACTTGATACCTGTTAAACCATCTGGGATTTTAAACTTAATACTCCAATCATCAAGAACGAAATAGCCTTCGTTTAAATCTGCCACAGATTCACTTTCTGGTTTTGCTTCCTGCTGACTCAAGTTAGGTTGGTCTACGGTTTTGACGTTTGGCACTATAAAATTCTGCCAAAAAACAAAACCTAGTAGCCCAAGAACTGCTATCAACAAGATAATAATTACAACTACATGTGCACTTCCCGTTTGGTTTTGAGAATTTTTAATCATTAGTTTAATAATAGCAAACAAAAAGATCTTCAGTTCGAAGATCTTTAAGAATAATCATTTTGGCTCCCTGTGATACGCGAAGTTATAACTGTAATCAGAAAAGACCTATCTCCTTACTAACTCGACTTACTAGTATTTGCGTTATCTTCCGTTAGATAGTAAAGAAAACCCTCGCGCTCTAAGTATTTGACTACTTTTTGCTTATCATTCACAGGTAGCTTTAGGAGTATGTTTTCTAGGTTTGTGGTGGCATTTTGAAGCATAGACCTCATTGGCCTTGTTGCTATAACGTGTTGAATACCCGTACCAAACCCGCCTTGGCTGTGCCTAACAAATGAAAAACCCTTCAAGGAGTAGGCATGTGACAACGAGTTTCTTAGCTCCCACATCATAGCAGCTTCGCTATCACTAAGACCAAACAGTCTCTTGGCGGAGTCCGCAAACATCATCCTGTTTGTAACTAACCTAGTTGGCTTCGCACCTAAGTAAAGGACTCTTGATAGCGAGTCAATTGCGCTTACTATCAACAAAGCGGGTACAAGAAGAGGTGCCGTTTCGGTCTCGAGCTTAGCCTGCTGCTCAGGTGTTAAATTGAGTTCCTTGAACGTTTTATAAACACCCAAGTTATAGTCCATGTCTCTTTTGATTTGAATCAGTACGCTACGGCGCTTCCTGTTTCCCTTGTGAGGTACTGAGGATTCCTCTGAACAAAACTCTTTAATAACCTGGTCTTCCATATAACTATCCTACGATACTTGCTTCAAGTTCAGAAATATACGAATCAGCGTGCTGAAGCAACAGAAAGTGCGGCAACGTGGTCACGAATAGCACCACCCAATACTTCACCTAACCTAACAGGTACGGCATTACCAATAAACTTCGACACCTGTGAGAGCGTTATTTTTTTTGATTTGTCATAGAATATATAGTCATCAGGGAAAGTTTGGATTCTTGCCGCTTCACGCAATGATATAGCCCGGTCTTGCTCAGGATGTCCAAAACGACCATTACCAATACCGGTACACTGGGTTGTCATTGTTGATGCGGGTTTATCCCACCACATACGGCCATAGACACTACCGAACGTTTTTCCACTGTCCTTTTTGTGACAATCGAGCAATAGCTCTTCAGGCCAGCTTTTCTGAGAGCCACCATCCTTTGGTGTAGCCTGAATACGCTTAAGATTTAATGCACTAAGCTTGCGTGCCTGGTGTAAAACGTCACCCGTACTTACTTCACCAGCTGCAATTGGCGCTAAGTCTCCAATTGCTTCGCGTAGAGTAACGTGAGCAGCGTGGGTCGGTGACGGAATCTGAATAGGTCCCAATAGAGAGGCGAGCAATACAAGCCTTTTACGCCCCTGTGGCACACCATAATCTGCTGTGTTAATTACTTTGTAGTCAACAAAATAGCCCTCTTCTTTAAGCGTTTCAAGAAAAGTACCAAATACTGGATACTTCTTAATATTCTTCAGCCCACCTACATTCTCCATTGAAACAATGTGAGGCTTAGTCTCTTTGATAAGTTCGGCATACTTCCTGAGTGGTGTCATCTTACTTTCGTTGATACCACTCTGATTTAGCTTCGAATAAGGCTGGCATGGAGCGCATCCAGCGAGCACACGAATTGGAGAATCGCCATATAACTCTAGTAGCTCATCACCGGAAACTTCAGCGATGTCTTTAACTATGTATTTAGCTTTATTACTTTTTTCATAGCCATATGCAGATGTTGCATCAATATCAATTCCAGCAACAACATTTAAACCAGCCGACTTAAAGCCGTACGTTAGACCACCGATGCCGGCGAACAAATCCACAACCTTGATGTTTTGATTTTTCTTTACCATATAAGCAGTATAGTAAAAAAAGCGTTCCGTGTCGATAGCAGACCTATCTATGAAATGTTACCGTAAAGTGAGTCGTCCTTTTTCGGAGTAACGAGTGTTGGGTAAATAAAGTCCACGCCACCCCATTCAAGCTTACTCTTTGAATCCTTGACCAGAAATAGCCAGAGTGTTGGCATGTCAATCGGCCACGCAGCGCTCTGTTCAGGGCTACTAATTACACCAGACGGCATGGAGCCATCGTGACGGCGATTAGTTGTTCGAGGCGCTTTACGATAACGAAGCAGCACTTTACCATCGTATCGATTGCCCAGGAAAAGAAGGTAATCTTTAATTTGTGACTGAGACCACTTCGTGGAAGGATGCGCTTTGATGATGTTGATGATTTTCACCGCATCAGCAGTACTAATCACTACACCGTCACGCTGAATATTATTAGTTAATTGATAGCCAGGTGCCAGCTTCTCAACTACCTTATCAACTTTGTTTCGTATAGTAGTAGCAAGCGGTGGCTCGTACACTGGCTTGTCGGGGAATTGTTGACTTCCTGGTATAAGAATATTCACATTCCTAAGGTCAAGAACTGTGTCTCGCGTTGGCTTTAGCCCTGATATTCTATTTATCGGAACGAGGATTGAATTAATTTGCTCACCCTCTTTTTCAATATATTCCCTAACTTCGTTATCACTCTTATTAATACCGTAAAAACGTGTATACAGTGTTGGAGGTAAAAATACTTTTGTGTACTGCAGGCCGTCTTCTCGGTAACCAAACATGCGCGCATGCTGGTGCATTGTGTCCATTCGCCCGGTCTTTGGGCTGCGCGTGTAATAGGTAACGAGCAAATTTTTTACAGCGATACCTCGGCCAATACTATTACCGCCAATGAGGAAATTATAGCTAAGACTAGGACTTTGAGTAGGTCCCTTGCGGTCAGAGTTGATTACCAATACCTGTCGATTAGGCAACGTCGTTCGAATTGACGAGATTATCTCACTAAATGTTGCAGTAACCGCCCCTGGTTTACGAGCCAAGATTTCATCGTAAATGTTTTTGAATCGTGAAATAACGGCAGTGTAATCGGCATCTTTGTCATTAGCTAAAGTTTTCACTAGGTAGTTGATATAGTTGGTAATCTTCTTTCGCACCAAAGCATGGTCAAAACGCGTGAAGCTTGGGTGGGCAAGCATATTGTACTCTTTCCAGTCGTCCGTAAGTCCAGCAATTGTAGCTGCGACGATAAAAAAGTCGAGTGCTTCAACAAGGCCATCTGGTATTTCCTGTGCAGCATCCAGCAGTACCGACCCTTCTTCTTCATCAACAATCTTCACATACTTATTGGTTTCTGGATTCAAATTACTAAAGAAGTCATCTCCACCAACGTAGCCGCGTCCCGGCTTAATGAGATGCACAAAAGACGGGTGTGACTTGCTGTCGCGGTTTTGTAGAAATAACGCTTGCGGTGTGCCGGTCACGCTGACGATTACAGAACTTGGTACAACTTGTCGTAAGCTGGCGTACTCCGAGCTGTGAACAAGTGTAAAAATCTTACTTGGTTGCGCATCGGTATTACCAGCAGAATTTGCCCTAACGCTATTATCAACCGTTGCCTGGTCGCCCTCGTCATCGAATATTAATGTCGGAAACTTCTCTGCTCCAACATCAGCAAGAAACTTAATAACTTTTTCGAGAACACTCGAGCCTTTTGAACACACGATTACAACCGCCCCATCGTCTGAAGGTAATACTGTTTGCAAGAGTTCAATTTCATCATCCGACTCACCGACAAGCTCTGCCTTTGAGATAACCTTGACACCAGGTAGCCCGGTTTTGAAATCGTCGTAAGTCTGCTTAACGAGGTCATTGTTATTAGACGTTAAAACGATTACCACCTTAAATATACCGTCGAGTGCCTTAGCCGTAGTAAGCACCATATTACGGGTCTTACCGCTCTGAATCCGGCCGTAAAGCAATCCGGTTGGAATATTTTCAGAAGTTCGCTGACCCTTCACTCCGTCGTAAGCCTTGTTAATATCGTCGACGATACTAGTAATTGCAGCGACACCGTTCTTATACTCAACACTTTCAGCCGACAACTTCTTCAGAACCTTATCGGCTTTGATTGCTGCATTTAATCGATTCATACCTTATAACTCCCTTTAATGATACGAGTGTAACATGTTTTTTGGGATAAAACAAAAATAAATATATTTCTGTTGCTTATAACAGATATAAAACTATTTTTACTTCAGTATTTAAATTGTTTATGCTTTTATACTGATTCGAAAATAACTCAACAGCAATCCGGCTATATCCTCAACGACGGATTCTTTAAACTCCACCCGATGCTGTTGGATTTCTTGCTTGGTCCAGCCCTGTTTCATTGCGACGATTGTGGATAGAACCATCCAGTTCACCCCTAATAAATACTTCGTTCCTCTTGAAAAAATGAATGAGAGCCGATTAAAGCTCTCTGAAATGGTTAGAACCGACTCCCAACAGAGGGGAATCGGTTCAAATGACCATGTAATAACATCTTGGCTCCGACGGCTGGACTCGAACCAGCAACCTCGAAGTTAACAGCTTCTTGCTCCACCATTGAGCTACGTCGGAATACAGATGATATTATACCCTTACCCCCGTACTAGAGTCAATGTTAGACTTGCTCAGCCCAAACGAGGACGCGTTGGTCGTAAGTCTTTTGATCTTCCAACCATTTACCAGTACAGGTCATCAGGTTAAGCCCACGTGATACATTCCCATATGGCAACAGCATCTTCTTCATATCAAGACCCTCCAAAGGAGCAACTTCAGTATGAACAACCTTATAGGTTAATCGGGTGTTGTCACCCTTTTCAATCTGAATCTCATCCCCTTCAACTAACTTGTCGAGGTAGGCAAATAGCCCTTCACGAGTTGGACCAGATGCGTGTCCATCAATAAACATCGCACCGATGTCACCCGGTTTCACACTTCCGTTGTACCACCCGGCATCATGGATGTTTAATGGCGCCTGGATAGCCCCCTTGTCGTTCACACTCATCGGAAGGATCTTTGCGGTGACATTGATCTTGTTGATGTAGATAGCCCTAGGAAGGCTTGGTGCAACGTTGTAGTTCTTTAGGCTATCAGCGCTAGGCTTTGTTTCGTCCTGACCTTCAAGCGCAGATGTTGCGGTTGAAGCAGATCCAGATACTTGTGAAGATTCGCCTGCTTTTACTCGTTGATTTGTCATCCAAGTGTCGATACTGACATAGCCAGTGACAAGTACGAAGACGCTCGCCACAAACACGAGGCCAAATCGTTTCATATCGCGTTGCTTACGACGCTCTGATTTCAAAGACTTTCGAGCGTGCACCAATGCCCGCTCCATTGCGCGTGCTTTGGCGTCAGGTGATAAGGTCTCAATCGATCGAATCGGCGCGACAGGCTCAAGGGCGTACGTTTCGGTCTCGGTCATAACCGTTTCGATAATTTCAGGAACGGCCGGTGCTGTCGCAGTTGCAGGTGTGGCAGCAATGACGTCGGTAATCACCTTTGTTGATCGAGAGTATAATACCCGCTGCTCTGCTTCGCGTCGAGCGGGCGCATCACGAGGAGAAACCGTCGGGCGACGGCTCTGAGGTGATCGATTGTAGGGTGTAATATCTTGCATGCTTTTTTATTGCAGTGAGCGAGACCACTTGGATCTCGCTCACTTATTATCTTGTTAATGAATTCGTTCTATCGTGTTGCGTTACGGCGTCGTAGTGCAATTGCACCAAGAAGTCCTGCTGTAATTATACCAAGTCCAGCGAGGAGTGCAGGGTTACCAAGAAGCAACTTTGCAGCACCAGTGTTTGGAGCATCTGGGTCAGTACCAGCATTAAGGGCAGTAATCACTACATCGTTTCCGTCACCACCAACATATGAAATGCTGAATGTGATTCCTTCGACAACAAATTGTGATCCTTCGTCGAGTCCGGCAAATGTGCCGTTAATAGGAATGTTTGCAGCTTGAAGGTTGTCGATGATAGTAAACTGGTCACCTTCGTTAATGCTATATCCTTCGTAGAGTGAAAGGTTGAGGAGGGCACCTGCATCAAGCTGTACATCACTTGAACCTGTTCGTGATGGGTCGCTGACGCGTATTTGGTCGTACTCACCATCTGCAGTTGTTTTAAGTTCCGCAGCGTATGTTGAGCCATCGCTAAGGTAAAGGTTTTCAAGAACAGTAAGTGTTCCAGGTGAAAGTCCAGGAGCAACTGTTCCGCCAATGATAGTCAGCGCTTCAACAGTTCCTGTTCCCTTAACTGTTCCGCCTTGGCTAACGTCAACGTTCCCACGTGAACCTGTCACAATAGCTGTTTGGTTCGCACTCACGTTCAGTGATGTACCAGGCTGTTCGTCAGAGTATGTTGTTTCTTCGACAGGGGCGACTGAACTTCCTTCAGGTGTTGTAAGTGTTCCAGATGCACCACTTGCCGTTGTGAATGTGTGTCCGTTTGCGTTGTACGTTCCAGTAATGTTCATGTTGTCAGAACCGTTAAAGAGGAAGTTGCTCAGAAGTGTGACTGGTCCAGTGAATGTACCTGTGTACTTCTCTGTTGGAGCAGATCCACCACATCCATCAGATGATCCATGTTGGATACCGATTGCGCCTGATCCACTCAGGACAAGTGGCTCAGCCCAAGTGCTCGTTGGTGAGTTTGAATAGAAGCTAAGTGAACCAGAACCTTGTACAGTCGTTGTACCCGCTGAAGTTCCGAGTGCAGATGGTCCAGTCACATATGCTTTTCCTGATGAAATAACAATGTTACCTGTGTAAGATGTCGCACCGTCTTGAAGGACAATGTTCTGGCTTCCACTCGCAGTCTGAAGTGTTCCAGCCCCTACAAGCGCTGCAACAACAACACATCCAGCAGTACCAGAAACGTTAATTGTATAGCCGTTTGTTTGAAGAGTTCTCCCAACACCGTTAAAACTTGCATTTCGTACAGTAATATTCGCACCAAGTGCGATAGGAAGGTCGATTTCGAGGATGTCTGGGCTACCGTCATATGCAGCAGTACTTGTGACGTCACCAGTAAGTGTTAATGTTGCAGAACCGTCGATAGCGTATCCACCATCATCAGTTGCACCAGTGTAAAGAATACCGCCAAGTGACAGGCTTGAGATGTTATTGTGTGTCGTTTCGTATCCAGTCGCTGTCGCTGTATTGAAAGTAACGATATCACCGTTAGATGGGATCGTATCGCCATTCCAGTTTGCGGCAGTACTCCAGTTATTGTCGCTTCCGCCACCATCCCAGGTCTTAGTTGCTGCACTTGCGAAAGGAACGTTTACAAATTGTGTCGCAATAGTAGACACAACAAATACTGTTGCGAACAGTGCGTACTTCAGACGGCTCTGGGTTTTAATCATCTTTTTCTTTCTGTTTTTATTTTTCGACTTTTTGTCGGGAACTTATGAATATAGAATAACCTTAGAAAGTATGTGTTGTCAAACAGACTCGCTTTTAAAGTTAATTAATGTTATAATAGTATTTAAACCACCTAAGCGAACGGAGATATCATTATGTTAAAGAAGTTTATTATTGGTGCGAGTGCACTCGCATTTGTCGGTCTTGCGGTCGCAGGAACAGCCCTACTACAGAGTGCGCCAGCAAACGCAGCAGCTGGCTGGACAACTGTTGGAAATGTCTCTGTAAAAAACCAGGCTGGAAAAGTACTCCTCTCTGGAACTATGGATGCGTGTAAAACAACCGTCGTGAAGCAAGGCTCTAAGCTAAAGACACGTTTCCGTGTTGCAACAAGCGCAATCCCTTCAACACAAAAGGTATCAGTATGGGCAAACCTTGGAACATCAGGTAGTCACGTTTCAGCAAGTACTCCAGCCACGACTGCTAAAGCAGGCTCAGTTATTACAACTGGACTTACACCTGTAAAGAACACTAATGACGGTTACGTCTACGTTCATGTCGGCGAAATCACTGGCGACTACGGTTCACCTGTACAACCAAAACCATTCAAGATTTCTAATATCACTAAGTGTTTGTAGATTTCTCACTATAAAATAAGAGGCCATCACGGCCTCTTATTTTAATTTCGCGAGTCGAGCCTTCGTCGATTCATGAGCACCGTCCAAGCCCAGAATCTTGAGCGTTCCAATCAACACATACAGTTCATCAAGTGTCATCTGATTTGGTGACTGTTCGTAGCGTGTGAATCGATCATTAATTTCGTCAACCAGCCACTTCTCTTTGGCAGGGCTAATTGCCTTTGAAGTAGCAGCGGTCGTCGCACTAGTCGTAATAACCTCCAATGAACGAGCAGAGTTATCGCTTTTTCGAAGAAAGCCCTTCGCAATCAATCCGTTAATATGAATAGCGACTGTCGATACCGACTTATAGCCAATTGCATTCATAATTTCGCGATAACTTGGACCATACCCGTGTTCTTGAATGAACGCGTCAACGTATTCAAGCAGTTCTTTTTGTCGTTTTGTGGATCTTTCGGCCATTTTGAACTCCTTTCGCCGCAAGGGCAACCGCAGCCAACCCCCACCATATAATTGCTACTGTATCATCAACCCAGACCGGCAGCAAAATACCGATCAATGCCAAGCTAATGCCACTCGCGAATACTCCTAGTGCCAACCAGTCAGCGCGTCGTTGCCATAACTGGCGCAATACCTTATATGAAATCGCCAGGAACAATGTGAGCCCCAACCAGCCCGCTTCATGAGCGATAAACAAGTATTGGTTTTCAATAATCAAAGGCTTGTCACTATACAGCGACGCAGATCCTGTACTTCCAATACCCCCGCCAAGTGGCTGATGCACCATACGATCAACACCATATTCGAGTGATTCAATATGACCATCATTCGAACTGACTTCAGCACCTGTGCCTTCGTTTTCATGCAGCAATACATTTGATACAAGATATGAATCCCTGGCAGCGAACAGTCCTCCACCAAGCGCCATAATAACGACAATCAGTGCAATCCATGCCTTTCGTGGCAACCTTCGAGCGATAGTTGCGAGCGCTACAATTCCTATTGCGATACATGCACCAACCAATGCACTTCGCGAATAACTTGCCCACAATGCGACAAAACTTCCGACAACAATCACACTGATGGACAATGCTGGGCGACGAATCTTTACACGCGTACCTCTGAGCCACGCTGCACAAAGAAGCGCCAACACAATACCGGCATATGCACCCAGTGGGTTTGGACCCCGCAAAGTACTACTAATACGAATAAACTCAGGATTCTCGTCTACTGTCAGGTAAGGCACGATTGTTGAGGTATTGTAGCCAATATATCTCAAGACATCGACGGGCAATACAAAAATCTGCAACAGTGCAAAAGCGGCAACAATAAACGCACCAACAAAGAACGTCCACAAGAACGGTTTTCGTAGCGTCGGATACAAGCAGACCGCCACATATACCAACACAAAGAACAGCAGGTAGCGCAGATCAATAAATAGACCAGCAATAGTTGCTGAGACACCTTGGGGCGCAACCGGAATCAATAGTAGATGGAGGGCGGCATACGCAACAATCAATAGAACGAGTGGAGATTTCAGCAATGACCACTGTTTTTTCTGGTGCAAGATCACCAGCATCAGCAATCCAGCGAGTAGCAAAAGTATCTCTTTCCACGATTTAATCAACAGTTCAAACTGCGGAAAAAGTGTCTCAAATCCGACACTCAGCGGTGCATGTAGTACGATTCCTCCAAAGACGGTCAGTAAAATACCAATAAACACCTTGTCGATCAGATTCAGTTTCGTGGGCTTTACTACCATAAGTACCCTTAGTGTAGCGCAAATAATGGTATGATAGTATCACTTATGTCACGCCGAAACAGCAAGCTCTATAGCTTTATCCTGATTCTCATCGATGCCCTCGTACTGATTACTGCGTTCGTGCTCGCCTACATTGCACGCGTCCAATATGACCACCGCCCTCTTCTGCAAGATATTTACGCCTTCGATTACATTATTCCGTTCTTATTAATTGTTCCGTTCTGGATCTTTATCTTCGGCATTCTTGGTCTGTATCACCCCCGCACATATAATCGCCGCTTAGTTGAATGGTCTAAGATCGCTGTCGGTGTATTTATCGGCATACTTGTGGTTATCGGCTGGGAATATATCAGCGATAAAACCATCTTCCCTGCTCGCCTCGTTGCTGTTTATGCACTTATTGGTGCCTTCTTACTTGTCGTATTTGAACGAGAAATCATGCGTCTGATTCGTTCACTCATGTTCCGTTATGGGCGAGGTACGAAGCGAGTCCTACTTATCGGATCTTCGTCTGCAACAGGCGATATCGCTCGTAATATCGCAGACACCAAGCGAAGTGGCTATGAAGTCGTCGCCTTCGCTGGACCAAAAAAGAATCTACCCGAAGGATTTGCTGCGCATCATTATTCATACGTCGAAGAAGCACTCAAGAACCTCAAACTAGACGAGATCAACGCCATCATTCAAACAGACCTGTATGACAACGCTGATCGTAACCAAAAGATCCTTTCGATCGCCCAGGAAAGTCATATCGACTACAGCTTCATCCCTGGAGAGGCCGAATTCTATTCTGGAAAGAACACCGTCGACGTGTTCCTCGGCTACCCAATGATTAGCGTCTACCAAACCCCACTGGTTGGTTGGGGAGCGATCGTTAAACGAATCTTCGACTTCATCATGAGCTTCCTGCTATTAATCGTTTCATCTCCATTCTTACTCATTATCTTCATCATTAAAAAGATTGTCGACCGCGGACCTGCTTTCTATGTCAGCCAACGCCTCAGTCGATTCTCTGAACCAATCGGTCTGATCAAGTTCCGCAGCATGGGTGCCGAGTACGGCAGTCGTGACGCAGCTGATGAATTTCGCGCGATGGGTCGTGAAGATCTCGCAACAGAATATGAAAAGAACCGTAAAGTCGAAAACGATCCACGTATTACTGCTTTTGGTCGTTGGCTACGAGCAACCTCACTCGATGAACTGCCACAAGTGTTCAATGTATTCAAAGGTGATCTTAGCTTAGTAGGTCCTCGTCCAATCCTTCCCCAAGAAGTAAAGCTTGCCCAAGGTCGCACAGCATTACTGCACAGTGTAAAATCTGGTGTCACTGGACTATGGCAAGTATCGGGCCGCAGCGAACTGAGTTTTGAAGAGCGCATTGAGCTGGAATTATTCTACGCCCAAAACTGGACCTTCTGGCTAGACATCAAGATCTTGTTCAAGACTGTCATGGTTGTCCTTCGTGGCCGTGGAGCAAAGTAGATGCCAGCACCGAAGATTGCTATTGTTCATGACTGGCTGACAGTAGCCGGTGGTGCCGAAGTTGTCGTCACCGAATTACACAAACTCTTCCCTAAAGCTCCAATCTATACCTCTGTATATAACCCCGACGCCATTCCGTCACTCAAAGGTGCAGATATTCGCACCACCTATTTGCAAGAGAAGCTACCTCTCCGTCTTCGCTATAAACATACACTCTGGCCAACCATGCGAGCCAAAGCGTTTCGTGCACTCGATCTTTCTGAATTCGACATTATCATCAGTAGCTCAAGTGCAGAAGCAAAAGCTGTTCGTAAAACGCGTCCCGACCAAAAACACATCGCCTACATTCACACCCCGATTCGCTATTATTGGAGCCACTATGAAGAGTTCCGGCGTGAATTTAAGTTTGGTGTTTTCACCCCATTCATTCGTCCTGTCATCCCCTTCTTCGTAAAACGAATGCGCAAATTAGATCTAGAATCTATCAAAGATATTGATGTATTAATCGCCAACTCCGAAGTCACCCAGGCACGTATTAAAAAGTACTACAACCGCCCAAGCACCGTCGTTCACCCACCTGTTAATGTCGAGCGATTCACACCCGCACCAAAAGGGGAGCGTAGTGGCTATGTATTATGGGGCAGACATGTCCCATACAAACGTTTTGACCTGGCTGTCGAAGCTTGCAACCAGTTAGGTGCTCCCTTGACCATTATTGGATCTGGGTCTGATACAGCGCGCCTAAAGAAGCTCGCAGGACCAACCATTAAATTTGTTGGCCGTGTCAGTGACGCCGAATTAGTTCGCCTCGCACAATCTGCCAAAGGCTTTCTCTTCCCTAACGAAGAAGACTTTGGCATCTCAGCCGTCGAAGCTCTGGCTGCCGGCACACCCGTAATTGCCTATGCCAAAGGCGGCGCGCTCGACATCGTTCAAGACGGCGAAACTGGAGTCCTATTCGACAAGCAAACAGTTGCCAGTTTAGTGGCTGCAATGAAAAGATTTGAAACACTTACTTTCTTGCCCGCTACTTTGCACCGAAAGGCAAAACGTTTTGATAAGAGTTTATTTGCAACAAGAATTCAAAAAATAGTTAACGACAACATAAGATAGCCTAAGTATGCGCAATGTGAGTTTCATCAGGCGCATCCTTTTAACAGATTTCGGCATCGCACTGCTTATAACACTTGCTTGGAAAGTTGTCCTCCTTGCTATTGGCTTCGGCTTAGACAGCCACTACGGCAATGCAAGCTCGTTTCTTGATCATACGATGCGCTGGGATGCCGGTTGGTACCTGACAATCATCAATGGTCATTACGCCGACAACCTCGCATCATCCGCCTTCTACCCACTCTTCCCACTACTCGTTTACACCGTACATTTTATAAGCTTCGGTATTATTGACTATTCACTCGCTGGTCAATTGGTAAATACTATTGCTGTATGGCTTGCCTTAACAGCAGCAATCAAGTTAGGTCGAATACTACTAGGAGAACGTCATCGCTACTGGATAATAGGGTTATTACTCACTGCACCCGCAGCATTCTTTATGCACGTATTTTACGGAGAAGCAGTGTTCATAGCTTTAAGTTTTTGGGCATATTATTTTGCCTTAAAACGAAAATGGCTAGCCGTCGGCTTGTTGCTCGGCGCTCTAACAGCAACAAGATTACCGGCGATACTTATCGTTGCGTTATGTGTATTAGAATATATGCGCGCCTATTCATGGAATTTAAAGAGAATACTGAATAGAAACATACTATTCTTCCTGATTGCCCCGGCCGGCTTCCTGTTATTTAGCTTATACCTTCTTACAGTCCAGGGTGACGCTATTGGAATGTTTCATGCATACAAAGCAACGGATGATTGGATATATCAGGTTTTTAACCCTAATATTATCGAAACCTTTGCTCGTTCTATATACCAAATAATTAGAGTAATAGGTGGATTGCGACCTCTAGACAACGTGTTCGCAGTAAACATACTTATACCCACGTTTAGTCTGATTACCTTAGGTCTAAGCTCCCTCTATCTCATCGTAAAACATCGCCAAAAAATGCTTCCACTTGGTGCGGTCGGTATACTCTCGGCAATAATGTTCACGTTGAATAGTAACGTTGTATCAGTACATCGATACGTATTACCTTGCTTAGCTGTGTATGTGGCATGCGCACTTCTTTTTGCGGCACCGAAAAAGCGCATATATCTTTACGTTATATGTGCGCTTGGAGTCGTGGTTCAAATTTTACTGTATAGCTTATTTGTAAGAGGTATATTCGCCGGGTAGCTACGTTAAGTAATGACAGTAACGATTTGTAATTATTAATAAAAGTTATACTGTATCTTTACAAAATACACTTAATGTGCTAATGTTTATATGACATGAACGCTGAAAAAAATAAAAATGCTATCATCGAAAATAACTCATCCCCATCATATACTCAGTTGCTTGCTGACCATCCTCGTATCGCCGAACTTAAGGCCCATGTTGAGCTTGTAGAAAGCCTTCGATCAGAAGATGACCGCAAGGGTCGTGTCTCACCTTCTTTGAAATTAAGTAGCACAGAAGGTTTTATTGGTGCAGGTGGTGAAAAATCGGTATACTCTGTTGACGAATACGCTGTAAAATTTCTTCACAAGAATAAAGAGTACGGCTTTAATCGCGACTTTGATAGCCAAGTAAGCAGTCTTGAACATGGCACAGGCATCGCTCATCTTGAACAAATTGTCGTGTCAGATAAATCAGATGAAGTTATTATTACCGAAAAAATGCCAGGAAAACCGATTTTCGAAATTTCCTCAATCGATCTCGCACGTCAACTAACACGTGATCATATTGCACAGCTAAAGATAACTCTCAACGAAATGAAGCAAAACTTCCTTGATTACGACAACGGAAACAATGTACTTTTCGATCCCGAAACAGGATTTAATTTCATTGATTATCGATACACCCTAGAAGCGTCCACTGATACAACGGATGAAGAACTTCGAACACAAATGACAGACCACTTGGATTGGAAGCTTAATCTTGAAACATTCCTTCATGATAATCTAAAGATTAAATACGACGGCGAATCAATTGATCAGATTGAATACAACGGCGAAGCATCAAAAGAACACGCACGTCGTAATATTGGCCGCCAAGCGTTACTTAAATTAGTCATGATCAAAGCCCGAACTCTAGAGAAATAAGCACCCGCGTGTTAGACCCAGGCGATAACCTTATCTGCGCTGCGTTGAAGAAGCTGCTATTTAAGCGAGTGCAGGATCAATTCAAGTTCGGTGGCAGTGTGTTGCCAATCAGAAACCTCAAGGCACTCAATACCAAATTCCTTTACAGGGTAGTCGTTTCCACCTTCCTGTAAACGGTCGCCGTAAAACAAAATATCTTCTTTCGAAATATCAAGCATGTCCATAAGTTTTTGCATTCCATAAGCCTTGTCGATACCAGGCTTTGTAATATCAATGGATGTTCCGCCACCGACACGGACTTCAAATTCAGGAATTAAGTTTGCTACATAGTCGCGAATAGCGTTCTTCTTTGAAGTATCTGGATCCCATTCTTCTTTTAATTGGACACCTTGGTCACCAAGCTCGGCGACGATATCCTGTCCAAGTGCAGAGAAAGTGATCTGGCTGCCACGATCTTCGATAATTTCACCGTACACCTTAGATTCTCGGAAGCCTAGTGTATCAATACCTTCATTCAATGCAGTGATAATCTTCACCTTTTCTTCTTCGGTAAAGTTCTCGGCATACACTTGATCCCATTCACTACCTGTGAATTTGTAATATTGCGTACCACAGGTAGGCATAAGGTGAAGCTTTTGGAGTTTTTCTGGGGTTGTCTTTAGTCCATCTAGTAGCTGAGTCTCGAACTGGCCAAACTTACCGCCTGAAATAACGCATACTTCATAGTGATCGAGGAGTTGATCAAGAAGTTCACCCATACGCGGTGGCAATGTAGATTTACTAGGCGCAAGTGTTCCATCAAGGTCGAAAGCAAGTACTCTTTTCATTACGCTTGATCCTCTTTGATTCTTGCAACTGCTTCCTTCACGCGTTGACTAAGGTCTTTGCGTGCAACCAAGATGCCATTAGGCGTATTGATGACGACAATGTTATCAAGGCCGATGACAACGACTGGCTTTTCTTCGTCGTTTTGGACGTAAATATTTTCCACTTCATCATCGTAAATAGCACTTCCCTTAAAGAAGTTACCTTTTTCATTAGATTGATTTGCGTCGTGTAAATCTTTAAATGAACCGATGTCCATCCAGTCAAAATTAGCAGGAACAACCGCGAGATTATCTGACTTTTCAGCAAGCTCATAATCAATAACAAGATCTTCAAACGAAAGGTATGTTTCGTTATATGAGCTATCCAGAATATCGCTCACTTCAGAAAGTTTGTTAAAGCTGTTTTCAAGGTTTGGCGCAACACGTCGAATTTCTGACATAAATGTATTTACTGAACCGACAAAATAACCACAGTTCCAGAGGTAATTTCCGGCGTTCAAATAACTTTGTGCAGTTTCAAAGTCTGGCTTCTCCTTGAATGATTCAATTCGGTAGGCACTTGAACCTTCGACTTCACTATCTCGCTCGATATAGCCAAACCCAATAGACGGGAACGTAGGCTCAATACCGATAAGTGTCACCTTGTTAGACGTTTTAGATGCGTTTGCAGCTGACTGCAAAGATTTTGCATACCCATCTACGTCGCGTATGTGGTGATCGGAATGGACAAATGCAATCGGTTCGTCAAGGTCATGACGACGACTAATGACATCAAGGGCAAAAACGATACAGTTACCCGTACCTCTTCGACCTGGTTCGATAAGGAAATTTTCATCAGGGAGATCAGTAAGTTGGTCCTTTACGTGATGGGCGTGCCCCGCTTCGGTAACGACATATACAGTGTCGCCAACCTCTTTCGCGCGGTCATATGCAGACTGAAGCAAACTTCGGTCACCAGTTAATTTAAGAAGGTGTTTTGGGTAGTCACTAGTTGAGAGGGGCCACAATCGTGTACCAGACCCTCCGGCAATTATTACAGTAATCATTTTTACATTATAACATTTCGATATAGGGAATTTACATGTAGAATAGAAGTATGAACATACTTGTGACTGGTGGCGCCGGATATATCGGCTCACACACCCTTGTAGAACTCCTACAAGCAGACCACGCAGTTACTGTTGTAGACAACTTGTCAAACAGTAATGCAGAATCCCTTCGTAGAGTTGAGCAAATCACCCAGAAGGACCTGACATTTCACGAAGCAGATCTTCGTGATCGCAACATGCTTGATGCTATCTTTAACACTGGGAATTTTGATGCTGTTATTCATTTTGCAGGCCTAAAAGCAGTTGGTGAATCTGTCACAAAAGCCCTCCATTACTACCAGAACAACCTTGAATCAACCCTTATTCTGCTTGAAACAATGAAGCAGTTTGATGTAAAAAAATTGGTATTCAGCTCCTCAGCAACAGTGTATGGAAACCCCGACTCACTCCCTCTCACTGAAATTGCGCCAAGACGTGCAACCAACCCATACGGGCAAACAAAACTTATGATAGAGCAAATCCTTGAGGACATTTCAGCTACCGGTGAGGATTGGAACATCACTTCACTTCGCTACTTTAATCCAGTGGGTGCCCATGAATCTGGCTTAATCGGTGAGGATCCCAACGGGCTCCCTAATAATCTATTGCCTTATGTATCACAAGTTGCAGCCGGCAAACTCAAACGTCTACAGGTTTTTGGCAATGATTACGACACAAAAGACGGAACAGGACTGAGAGATTACATACATGTTACAGACCTAGCGAAAGCACATCTTGCAGCCCTGAGGAACTTAGATCACCCAAATGTATACAAGGCATATAATATTGGGACCGGTGGATCAGTATCTGTACTAGAAATGATAAACGCCTTTAAAAATGCGTCCGGAAAAGATATTCCATACGAAGTGACAGCCCGTAGACCTGGCGACATAGCAAGTTGCTACGCTGATGTCTCACTTGCGCAAAAAGAGCTAGGATGGAAATCAATGCTATCAATAGAAGATGCTTGTAACAGCGCATGGAAATGGCAATCGCAAAACCCACAAGGCTTTGCAATTATCGGTCAAATTTAAAGTACATAAATAACAAGGGTGGCCGAACCACCCTTGTCTCATATTTTGTACTTGTTCTCTGCTTCGTTTAAAGCAATACGACGAGCAAGTTTATGAACCACATGTTCATCATGCTGGCGATGAAGATAATTGTTAATTGCATACCCAATAAATGCAATTGTTAAGACATAGAGGAGTAGATCGGCACCCCTACCAACCCCAAGAAGGTTAGCCACCATATTAGTTAGATCAGGGAAAATAACCGCTACCACCATACATAGCGCCAAGATACATAAAGCAATTTTTTTCCAAGCTCGTGCGGCATGAGTCTGTTTACCGACAAGAACAGTAGCTATGATTGAAAGAGCAACAATTATCACTACAATCTGTAAAAAAATAATCATCGTGAAATCCTCCGGAGCAGCGTGTCAAAACCAATATTAATTGCGTTGATAATTGATTGGCCTTTTGCTTTTGAATAGTCAGTATATTCAATAGTGACAGGGACCTCTGTGTAATCATATTTTCCAACCGCAATAACTTCAAGAATCTCTGACGCATGAGCCATGTCTGAAACCTTTAGCTGTAAACTTTCAGCGAATCTTCTATTAAATACCCTTAACCCATTATGTGTGTCTGTTAGTTTTAAACCTGATGTAACGTTACTGAATGTTGTCGCAAGTTTTAGAATACGCCGCTTACTTTTCGTCATGCCAATTGTGTCGCCAAGAAAACGAGACCCCAGCACTATGTCTCTGTTTTCTTTTGCTATGGTGCGCAGCATAAGTCGAACATCCTCAAGACGATGCTGCCCATCCGCGTCAAATGTCACAAAATATTTAACAGGGAGTTTACGAGCAAACTCTATGCCAGTTTGAAGCGCCGCGCCTTGTCCCATATTGATAGGGTGCTCTACAAGATATGCACCTGTTTTTGAAATTTCCACTGAAGATTGGTCACTACTTCCGTCATTCACACAAATAACGTATTTAAATTCTTTCATGACAGACTTGATGACACCACCAATAACCTTATCTTCATTGTATACAGGAATTACTATCGCAGTCTCTGAGTTGATGGTTTTTTTCATTTACATATTACTTTATCAGAGATCTAGTTATAATAGAAACAAGGTAAACAGCAAACGACTATATCCGAATATACGAACATACTCTCTAATTAAGATGTTCAGAAAGCGCAACCACACATTTATGAAAAATGAATCAACAAATGCCCGTATACTGATGGTAATCCCGACGCTGGGTGAACGAATTGACTATTTAAGATTGACACTGGATTCAATAAAAAAGCAGTCAAATGTGACATACGACATCGTGATGATCTATCCCCTCAAGAATAAGGAAGCGGCCAAGCTTGCAAAAGAGTACGGTGCAATTTCAGTTGAAGATCCTGGCTCAATATCGTCAGCCGTAAACGCCGGTATAGCCCAGGCAAAACCTCATCATGAATACATTGGTTGGATCGGAGACGACGATCTTATTTCACAGGAATCATTATCCACTGCGATTGGCATGCTTGATCAAAAGCCCAAAGCAGTCGTAGCCTTCGGTTATTGTGATTACATTGATTCGGATGGGAAGAAAATATTTACAAGCCGTGCAGGTAACATAGCACCATGGTTAATGACTTGGGGGCCAAATCTCGTACCCTGCCCCGGTGCGGTATTTCGGACATCTGCGCTAAAGAAGGTTGGTGAATTTGACGAAGAAAATAAATACTCTATGGACCTAGATATGTTCCTACGACTAAGAAAAATAGGAAAATTTATTAACACGAAACGAGTCCAGGCATCCTTCCGTTGGCACCCAACATCAACAACTGTTGCGAATAGAGATAAGTCATTAAAAGAAACTGAACAGGTAAAAAGAAAACACCTACATAAGTTCCTAAGGCCTTTTTCACCCCTATGGGAGATTCCGGTTAGGTTAGCAACCAGAGTGGCCGCTAAACGAGTCAATATCATGGCAAAGGATCTATCAAAGCCAAGATAGATAACATCACTCAACTAGCGTTTCTCTCTAGGTTAGTCTATTATTTAATGAGTACTTACAGACAAAGTGAAGGATATTTAGAAATATGAAAAAAGCTCTCATTACAGGCATTACAGGACAAGATGGCTCGTATTTAACAGAACTGCTGCTCGAAAAGGGATATGAAGTACATGGAATCGTACGCCGATCCTCAACTTTTAATACAAGTCGCATAGACCACATCTTTAAGGATGCCCATGAAGACAATGTAAAATTATTTCTTCATTACGGCGACATGTCAGATGCGAGTAACATTTCACGGCTCATTGAGAAAATTCAGCCAGATGAGATATACCACCTTGCCGCTCAAAGTCATGTGCGTGTTAGTTTTGATATGCCAGAATACACTGGTGATGTTACTGGCTTAGGTACACTTCGTATTCTCGATGCAATCCGCGAATCTGGCGTAAAGACAAAGTTCTACCAAGCGTCATCATCTGAGATGTTTGGACTAGTTCAACATGTACCTCAGACCGAGGAAACACCTTTCTACCCACGTTCACCCTATGGTGTTGCAAAAGTTTATGGGTATTGGATTACAAAAAACTACCGAGAAAGCTACGACCTCTTCGCCTGTAACGGAATCCTGTTTAACCATGAGTCACCACGGCGTGGAGAAACTTTTGTAACTCGAAAAATTACACGTGGACTTGCTCGCATCAAACTAGGACTCGACCAAACACTTTACATGGGCAACCTCGATGCTAAACGTGACTGGGGATATGCTAAGGACTACGTAGAGGGTATGTGGATGATGCTCCAACAGGATGAACCAAACGACTACGTACTCGCCACAAACGAGACACATACTGTTCGTGAGTTCATCGAACTTGCATCAGAGCGTTTAGGATTCGAACTTGTATGGCATGGTGATGGTGTTGATGAGGTAGGTATTGATAGTAAATCAGGAAATGTGATTATAAAGATTGATCCAGCGTATTTCCGTCCAGCAGAGGTAGATTTACTTATTGGGGACCCTGCAAAAGCAAAAAAAATCATGGGCTGGGAACCGACAGTGAAATTTAAAGAGCTTGTTGAAATTATGGTTGATGCAGATCTCGAACGTGAAACTAAGAATAAACGAGGATAAAAAATGGATAAAAACGCAAAGATATATGTCGCGGGACATAATGGGCTGGTTGGTTCAGCGATCGTCCGAGAGCTTAAAAATAAAGGTTATACCAACTTCGTTGAGCGATCCCATTCCGAGCTAGATCTTACCAACGATTCGGCAGTATCCGATTTCTTTAAGTCAGAAAAGCCTGATTATGTTTTCCTTGCTGCCGCAAAAGTAGGTGGCATCATGGCAAACAATACATACCGTGCTGATTTTATCCTCGAGAACATGCAAATTCAAAATAATGTTATTAAATCAAGTTTTGATCAAAACGTAAAAAAACTTTTATTTCTTGGAAGTAGTTGCATATATCCAAAAGATGCACCGCAACCTATCACAGAGGATAGTCTTCTTACTGGACCATTAGAGTATACAAATGAGCCTTACGCAGTAGCAAAGATTGCAGGTATAAAAATGATAGAAAGTTTTAACCTGCAATACGGAACCAATTACCTATCTGTCATGCCGACGAATCTATACGGATACAACGATAATTTCGATTTAGAAAAATCGCACGTCATGCCAGCACTGATCCGAAAAACTCTTCTAAGCAAGCTACTTGAAGATGGAGATTTAACTGCAATTGCAAAGAATCTTAACACTGAATATGTGTCAGAAGATCAGATACTCACTATTCTCGAAAAGTACGGCATATCTAAATCAAGTTCAGGGGTAACGTTGAACGTCTGGGGTAGTGGTAATCCGTTTAGGGAATTCCTTCACGTTGATGATATGGCAAAAGCCTCTGTCTTCGTAATGGAAAAACTTGATTTTAAAGATGTTGCAGGTGAAAAAGAAGTTCGCAACACACAGCTGAATGTAGGTACAGGAAGTGACGTTACTATTCGCGACCTTGCATATATGATCAAAGATATTACTGGATTCAAAGGCGACATTGCGTTCGATGCATCAAAACCCGACGGAACAATGAAGAAACTACTTAGCGTAGACAAGTTGAATAAACTTGGATGGAAACACACCATTGAACTAAAGGATGGGCTAAGTAAGACAATAGAATGGTATAAAAAGGAAAACCTGTAGACGGTTTGCCTTTCCGTAATACTGTATACTTATAAGCATAATGGCAAATTTGATACTACTAATATACGCCATCCTATCGTCTTTGGGTCTTATTTTTATAAAAATAGGAAGCGAGAATGGAGCACCGATCTCCATACTTGACGGAAAGCCTCATTTTAATCTTGGATTTTACGTTATCGCAGGAATTGTTTTATACGGACTAAGCTTTATCGTCTATACGTATCTGGTTTCAAAAAATGATCTTGGTTATATAATACCTGTGTCGACGGCATTAGTTTATATATTTATATTTGCAGCATCGTTTTTTATTTTCAAAGAAGTGTTTACTGCGCTTAAAATAGTTGGTGTACTCTTAATACTCGGTGGAGTAATACTGATGAACATAGGTAAATAACCATGAAGTTAAAAGCAAATCCAAAGAATATTGTCTTTGTAATCGGAGTACTCGCTCTAATTGCGCTTTTATTTACGCCGTTTTATGGAATACCCTATCTCGTCATAGTTTACGGCTTAGCAAGGCAACTCACCTATTCAAAGATATTTAATTCGCTTTTCTCGAGGTTCATTTTAGCTGGCGTGATTTTTGGGACACTCATTATGATCGTAGGTACGATTTCTTGGCTTCTTCATATAAGTATTCATCCTCTATTCTTAGCATTGGTCAGTATAGGATTGTCTATATTGATTAATAAGTTGTCAAAAACCAAAGAGAGCCCAGTGCCATTATTTAATAAGGGTGATGTTATATCTGTTACGCTTGCGGTTATACTTATTCCAATCATTGCACTTAGTTTTTACTTTCCAAAGCCTAGCGATGCATCGTCTTTGCAAATCCTAGCTAATGGCTACGATAACGCTGCACACTTATCACTAGTCAGAACAACTGCAGACGACAAGGGCTACGTGTATGGCTACCAGAACGAAGTGAAAAGTAAGACGATTACAGACTTGAATGCATATCCTCAAGGTTGGCATCTCACAGCATCCCATCTAATGAACTCTTTTGGATTGAACTTCTTCAAATCAAGCACTCCAATACTTGCAATAAACGGCTACTTAATAAGCCTCGCCATAACCTATGTAGTAGCGATATTCCTTGCTACCAAGATTATGTGGCGCCTATACCAGCAATACTCCGGAGAGAAAGACGAATCATTAGATGCGGTATTAGTCTTTGTGGTTGCAAATCTACTTATTCAACTCTTAATATATTGGGGAAGTTTGCTACTAGGATTTGCATCTTTCATCGCTTGTCTTGCATATATTACCGTGATCATATCGGCAGTTATTGACACTTCAAAGAATAGTTACATGGTGGCAATTCTCGTTTCATGCCTTGCTGCATTCGCAACAGTTCAAACATGGCTTCTGCCATTGCCTGCAGTTTTCTTAACAATGCTCATTGCATATGGGCCAAAAGTTAAAGAACTGTTAGTTTCGAAGAAAAAAAATGACCGTAAATACTTATTACAAATAATAACATTTGCAGGCATTGCCGCATTAGGTGGAATTTTCCAACTAGCAATTCTATTAAAATTCAATCCTGTTGATTCCGTATCTGCACTGAACGATGACGGTGGAATTTTTTGGATAAGCAATCTGATATTTGGTGCCATAGTTTTACTGTCGATATTTTACTGGCGTAACCAACATACCGATAAGCTAATTTCAGACAAATTTATTGCCTCCGTATCCCCCTTCTTATTGTTATCCGGTACTATATTTATTTATCAGATGCTTTCAATGGATAAAACTTCATACTACTTTGTAAAATCAATTGGCATTGCCGTGTGTGTCGTTGGGATATTCTTTGTTCCCGCCTTCCTAGCAACTGTTATAAAAATGACTCGTGGATCAAAAATGATATTCGTTAATTCAATTGTAGCGATCACCGTAATTGCCGTACTAATGGTCTCTACAGGCCAAAACACATTGGCGCTTAGCGGGTTTAAGCAGGGTAACAGTAAAATCACCACAGAATTGGCTGTTGCGATCGAGGGATACCTAAGAAGTAACGATGTAAGAAAAACTCATTTAATGGTACTTCGTGACATAAACACCGTAGAAGAAAGCGTCGGCACATACTTCGCAAATAGAACCGCACATTTGCCTGATATATGCGAAAGTGATTTATCACTCGACTTCATTGCGTACGCGCGCACACCTTCGCTTAGAGAGAAGGTCAACAGATTTAAACAGTGTCTCGACAATAATGAATCAACGGTAGTAATAACCTCTAACAAATCAATTAACGAAATACGATCGCTGAATGATCCTCGAATCATTATTGTAAATGTACCATAATAGCCATGAGCTCTATTGAAATGCATGCCTAGACACTATATATTAGATGTATAGGATTACACCATGAAAATAAAAAGAAACAAGCAAAAACTCAGCCAAAATTCCATAACACTTCTTGTTATAGTTATTATTTTGTTAGCCACCGCAGGTTTTTTTGCAACATACGCATATATAAATAAATCTTCCATTTTTGGATGGTCTCCTTTTGGGACAAAAGTAATTGAAACAAAATTTAATACAGAGAAGCCCACTGATGAGCAAAAAATGGGTGGAGACCAAATTAAACAGGACTCTATAGAAAAAGAAGCAACACAAGACGACAATACTAATGCTCCATCATCACCTATAAAAGTCACTATTACTGCGAACACTGTTAATGGACCAACGTATCAGGTCCGCGCGCGTATTGACGACATACTAAGTGAAGGTACTTGCAAAATCACTCTATCTCAAAACGATAAGGTATTAACAAAAGAAGCAGCCGTACAACCAACCGCAAACTTCTCTACTTGTGCTGGATTTGACATACCTGTATCTGAGCTTGGAAGCGGAAGCTGGAATGTAAAGATAATCGTAACCTCAACAGAAAGGACTGGCGATGCAACAACTGTCATTAATATCTAAATTACCTTCGGCAAAACAGCTATTATATGTAGGAATTATCTTAGCATCGATCATAGTTTCACTTGCCGGATTCCAAACTTCCAATGCAGCCGACTTATCTCAATTTAAAGCCGGTCGTATCATCGACGATAGTGTACTTAGTGATAAGGGGTCTTTGTCGGCAAATGAAATTCAATCATTTTTAAATAGTAAGGTTACTAATTGCGATACAAATGGAACTCAGACGTCAGAATATGGTGGCGGTACTCGTGCACAATGGGGTGCAGCTAAATATGGTCAATCTACGTTTATATGTATAAAGAACTATTCCGAAGGCGGCAAAAGTGCAGCTCAAATTATATACGACACCGCTCAAGAGTTTCAGATTAGTCCAAAAGTCCTAATAGTGCTTCTACAAAAAGAGCAGGCTCTCATTACAGATACCTGGCCTCTAAACATACAGTATCGTAGTGCAACGGGGTATGGATGCCCTGACACTGCACCGTGCGACTCACAGTATTATGGACTAACGAACCAACTACGCTGGTCTGCCCGCATGTTCAGAGCAATTCTTAATAATTCACCCACTTGGTACACACCTTACCTTACCGGTAACAACTATATTCAATATAATCCAACTGCTTCTTGTGGTGGAAGTACTGTATACATAGAAAACCGCGCAACTCAGGCGATGTACAACTATACACCTTACCAGCCGAATCAGGGCGCACTTGCAGCCGGCTACGGAACAGCAAACTGTGGTGCATATGGAAATCGAAACTTCTGGTTATACTACAACGATTGGTTCGGTAGCACTTATGCTCCTAGCTATCGATGGGAGCCGTCTACACAGACTGCTTACACAGACTCCTCACTGTCAACACCTATTGATCTAAATAACCTCACTCCAGATTCCCAGAAGCGAATCTACATCGTACTGCGTGCAAAAAATGCTGGTACATCAACGTGGTACAAGAATGCTATAAACCTAGGTACCTCACAGCAGCAAAATAGAATCAGTGGCATCTACGATCAAACGTGGTTATCGCAAAGCAGAGCAGCAACACTCAGCGAAAACCAAGTTGCACCTGGCGATTACGGTACCTTTAAATTCTGGATAAATCGACCACCAAACGCAGGCACTATAAAAGAATACTTTAACGTCGTCGCCGAAGGTGTAACATGGCTAAACGACATGGGACAACATTTCACATTCAACACACAAGCCCCAAAATATAGCTGGTCATCAGAGGGACAAACAGCCTTTACTGATAGCTCCAAGCAGTCAAACCTCAACTATAATCAAATTATTGCGGGAGACCGTGCATACATGGTTGTACGCGCAAAGAATACAGGAAACGTAACTTGGTCAAAAGAGTCAATTAACTTTGCAACCATCGGACCTAACAATAGACAAAGTACTGTTGCTTCCCCTGAATGGTTTAGCCCAAACCGTGCGGCGACACTTAAAGAAGCGGCTGTCATCCCTGGTGCTACTGGTACATTTGAATTCTGGGTTGATTTTTCAAAAGCCGGAACATTCCGTGAGTACTTCTCTCCAGTTGCTGAAGGGATATCGTGGATGAACGACATTGGTTTCTATTACGAATATACCGTTAAGCCAGCGGTTTACAAGTGGGAACCAGCTGGTCAATCGGCGTATTTAGATGCGACAAAAGCACAAGCAATTGACACCAAAGACCTGGCAGCCGGACAACGCTTGTATCTTCAAATACGCGCAAAAAACGTTGGTAACGTAACATGGTATAAAAATAACTTAAACCTAGCTACAGCAGGACCGCAAAACCGCCTAAGTAGTTATCAAGATAGTACTTGGTACTCGGTTAACCGCCCTGCATCAATTACAGAGAATACCGTAAAACCTGGTGACATCGGCACATTTGAATTCTGGGTAAAAGTTCCTGCTGTTAACGGAACAAGGCGAGAGTACTTCAACCTCGTATCAGAATACAATGCATGGTTTAATGACCTTGGGTTGTATTACGATTTTAAAACTATTTAAGAAGTGTCTGGTAAGCGTCGCGAATTTGCAGTGCTAACTTAGGCCAGCTGTACTTTTCTGAGTAGTGTTCTATGCGTTCAAGTTGTACTTTTGTATCGATTGTTTTTAATTGGCGAGCAATTTCATAATAAGCCTGTGCGCCAGTGAAGACAATTTGCCCAAACTCTTCATTTGACTCTCTGAAGCTGTCGGTTTGATACGCTATAACCGGTCGTTCATTTGCGAATGCGAGGTTTAGTGCACCGGAAGATACCTGACCATAATAGGTGTTGTCGTATGGATACACTGAGATATCAGTCTCACGAATAAGTGCGTTCAATCGGTCATCATCCTGGACGTACCCTGTAATATAGACACGATCCTTCAGGTTAAGCGAATCAATAAGATCAGTGATCTTGTTATAGATATTCTTTTCGTCGCTAATCGGTTGCATACCACCAATAATCGCCAACTTATAATTATTTGGTAAAAATTTCAATGCTTTCACTGCATCTTGAATACCTTTGTGTTTATGCATAAATCCAACCGTTGAATAGATAATGTCACCCTTTTGCTTCACCAGTGCGTCTGCAATTTCTGTCGATACCACGGTCGGTTTTGTCTTTGGAAGGACTGGATGATTCATCTGTAGGATGTTATTACGATCTATACCATAACTAATAAGACTATTAGTGGCGCCTGCGTTATGTGTAATTAGAAGATCTGCCTTCTGCATAGGATAAATATGGCGCTGCTTAAAAATAAGGTGAAGGCGCTTCTGACGAAGATAATTTACGATACTTCGCGGACCCACGCCGGTACGTGGCTTGAATTTGAAGGCAAGCGCTGGCGAAAGGTGAACCGTGACGATCACTTTTTTATCAAGTTCTTTTGCTGCTGCTACAATCTGTGCAAACTCAGTTCCTGAATACAGCCCGAACTCGTGTTGAATATGCAACGCATCAAAATGCGCGAGATCCTTCTTAAGCCGAACAATGACTTCATCAAGCTCAGCCTGATTCATAACTCGTGTTTTGTACGGAGAAGAGTCAAAAAATCGTGTTTCGATCTGATCCGTCATGTCATCATAAACATTCACAAAATTTTCTTGATATTTACCAACCCCACAGTTATCAGAACTGCGAGAACTAAATTGTAACACTCGTACGGTTTTGCTCATATTTTCTCCAGGTAATTAAAGACTTGTGTAAATGAATCGTTCCACGACGTCGGTGTATAGTCTTTTATCTTCGCCTTGTCCTTCTCAGAAGCTCCAGGCTTTAACATAGCTATTATAGCATCGAGAAGCTCGTCAGTTGAACTTGGGTTGAAGTAATGTGCGTATCCAGGTGCGACTTCGGGCATACTACTCGTATTACTTGCCAGTGCAGGCGTACCGCGCATTATACTTTCAGCAATTGGCATTCCCCAGCCTTCGTAGAAGCTTGGGTAGATCGTAAAGAGTGCATTGTCATACAACCATGAAAGCTCTGCGTCACTAATGTCGTGTAGCGGTACGAGCAAATCTTTGGTTGCTGGATCGTTTGTGATGTATTCATAGATATCTTCTGTCTTCCATCCACGGCGACCAACAATTAATAGTTTTGGTAGTTTCACACCGCGTGAGACCGCTAGTTTATATGTGTAATATAATAACGCGTGATTCTTGCGTGCTTCGATTGTTCCAACGGAAATGATAAAGTCCCCACCCCTAAGTCCTAAGGACTTAAATACGGCGTCTGACGGCCTTACAGGGGGTTCTATTGTAAAGTCTTCCCCAATACGGAATACTTCAATTTTAGGAATCGTTAGGTTTTTTGCTTTTAACCATGCAACCAAATCCTGTTTAGTTGATTCAGAATTTGCCAACACTAGCGCAGCGATCGGCATAATCTGACTATTGTAGATTGATAGGCTTTCAGTTGCATGACCAGAGAACTGTGGCGTCACAATCGGTAAAAGATCGTGTGACACCTGTACGATCTTCGCACCATCCTGGTTATATCTGAGGACTAAATTAATAAAATTATCATCCCACCACTCACCTGCACCAATAAAGAATACGTCCCCTCTGTTAACAGTGAGTCGCTTATAATTTAGTACATCCTTCTGATGAAGATCTTGTCGAAATTTGGTTACAAAGCGTGAATCTTCTGCGCCAATACGTCGAAGTATTTTCTTCACAACAGTCTTTGAACGACGCGTAAGTGATAGTTTTGATGGTTCTATTGGTGACTCTAGAATTACGTTACTTTTTTTTGTTGCGCCTATCTTTACATATTCAATGCCATTTCCACGAATTGTAAGTGTTGCATCAAGGTCGACTTCGCACATATCATTCACTTCTTTTACCCAAGAAACAAATACAACTTCCCTTCCTTCCGAAGGGAATCTAACTGCTAATTCTTGGACAACCCGTGGAATTCCAGTTAATCTACCCTGCCAGTGCACAAGTTGTGTAACATCGATTATGTATTTCATAAACTACTCCTTACTGTAACGCTCTCTGCGATAAGATCATTGACCACATCAGCCCAGTCCCTTGAAACATGAACTGTTTTAATAGATTTACTGCCTTGATCCGCGTACTTATTTAACAGGACACCTAGGGCTTTTGTATCATCGGGTTTAAATAGCTCCATAGAGTCTCCGTAAGTAACTGAGAGCTCCCGTAAAGATGGTATGTCAGCACAGATCGCAACCGTTTCACAAGCAATAGCCTGCACCGCTGGCAATCCATACCCTTCGTGCCACGAGGGAAGAATAAGTGCATTTGCACCAGATATCAATGCTGGTAGGTCATCATCTGGTACATAAGACTTATTCTTTCTTACGTCTAAACCAAGCTTTCTCGCTTCTTCAATTTGAGAATACACATTTTCGTTTAACCAGCCATCTCCACCGACTATAAACAGGGTAGTGGGCTGTGTGATTTCAGCTTCTTTAAACGCTTTGATTAAATTCTCTAGATTTTTACGTGGCTCAATGTTGCCAATAAAAAGGAGGTAGTTATCAAGACTATACTTCTTTTTTATTTTTTCTACTGCCTCATGAGGTTGTTTTTTATAAAAGTGAGTGTTCACTGTATTTAAAATTATAGACACCTTGTCATTGGCAACGCCAAGGCGTTCTACTATTTCATCTTTAGATGCCTGAGATATTGTTAACACTCTATCGGTACGTTTTATCCATAACTGAATGTACTTTTTTAGATATTGTAAATTTTTTGGCTGAACGTACTGAGGATATATTGCGAAACATACATCGTGAATATACGTGAGAGATTTCGAGAATAATAAGTTCCAATTCCTAAAGTTAGGAAATATGTACACACCTTTTCCAAGTAGCAAATCCAGTGGAACAGCGTATTTTAAGCGAGAAAATAAACTAAAAAACTTATGCGGGATCGGTATTGATATAACTTTAATATTTTTAAAGTTATATTTATTCATCTTTGACAGTTCGTTGATTGGTACAAACAGGCGAATATCATGCGTATCGATGAACCTATCATCATCTAGCGCCTTTACTGTTTCAAGAAGCACCTGACCTACGCCACTAATGTGCGTATTTATAAGAGGTGTTGATTCTATAAATATTTTTTGCCTATAAGACATAGTCCTTACTTCGCTAGCAACTCTACCTGGATTGGCGGTTCAATCACATAAGTAGTATGTTGCTCCCTGTACACAGTAAAGGTCAGAGCATCTTCCCACCAGTCAAATTGTGTTGTTTCATCTGAGTTACTCACTGCAACATCAACGAAATATTCGCCGTCATTTAGTACATTTGGAATTTTCCACACAACCTTACCAATTGATCCTTTTTCAACACGCTCTACGACTGTTCCAACTAGCTTTGTATTGGTACCAAATAATGTAGTTCCTCCGCCATTCTTCACAGAGAAACCAAAAATAGGATTTTCGATCGTATCTTTAACCTTATACTCTGCCGTTACAATGATCTCAGCGTCATTGAATGTTAACTTTTTATTAGAGAGTGAGACTTTACTGTATTTAACACTTCCATCACCCCAACGCTTGGTATTAATACCCTTGTCACCTTGTCGTTCGTCTTCAGGAATAAAAAGTTTAGTGTATGCAGATGCAACTTCACTCACTTTACCGCTTTTTATAATTTCACTTTTTTCGATTAAAATAGCCCGGTCACAATATTCTTTTACAGCACCCATGTCATGACTCACAAAGACAACGGTTTTTTTATCTTTTTTGAGTTTACGGAAATACTGGAAACATTTACGTTGAAATTCTGCATCACCAACAGCTAACACTTCATCTACTAAAAGAATCTCAGCTTCTGCACGTGTTGCAACCGAAAACGCCAAGCGTACTTGCATACCAGAAGAATAGTTCTTTAGTTTTTGATCCATAAACGCTTCGAGTTCCGCAAACTCAACGATTTCTTTATAACGATCATCGATTTCTTTTTTAGAAAATCCTAATAGTGCACCATTGAGATAGACATTTTCTCGTCCAGTTAGCTCAGGATTAAATCCAACGCCCAGTTCGATAAAAGGAACAAGTCGCCCATTTACACTCACTTCACCTTCTGACGGCTGATATATTTCAGCTAAGATCTTTAGAAGAGTGCTTTTTCCACTACCGTTGCGACCTACAATGCCGAAAAACTCACCCTTTTTAATATCAAAAGAGATATCTTTCAGCGCATGCTGAACATCTACACCGCGATCTTTTGATCGGAATATATTAACAACACTACTCTTAATAGAGTTTGACTTGTCATTAGGCAACATAAAGTTTTTAGAAACATTCTTTACACTGATAGCAATTTCGGGCTGTGTCATTTTATATATTCTCCGCAAAATAAGGTGATCGCTTCTTAAAAATCCAAATACCAAACACAGCTGTTACCGCGACAATCGCGAGAGGAATAAGGTACCACAGCCAGTTGTCTGTAATTGTATATAGTGTTGGATTATTTGAATTGATAAGTACATGTCGCGTATCCTGAATAGCCTGACTAACAGGGTTCATGAGAATCAATTTCGCAATTTGCGTGCTTTGATCTAAGACAATTGAAATAGGATAGATCACGGCTGACGCATAGAATAATGCCTGCATGATTATCTCCCATATATAATTAAGGTCTCTTAATCTGACATATAACGCACTAAGTATAAGAGCGAGTCCTATGGCGAATACGAATATCTCTAAGATAAAAAACGGTGATAACAACGCACTTACACTCAACCCTACACCGCTAATAATCATAAACACTCCAATAACAACCAGGTTGAGAAGAAGATTTATAAATGCAGATATACTGCTAGCAATTACAATTACGTACTTAGGAAAATTAATTTTTCTAATAACATCACCCCGCCCAACAATTGCACCGAGACCGTTATTCGTAACTTCAGCAAAAAAGTTCCAAAGAACAATCCCTAATAACAAAGCAACTGGCCAATGCGGAATATCACTACCAATACGCAAGAAGTATACAAATACGAGATAAAGGATAATAAAAGTAAATAATGGTTTCAGTAGAGACCATAAATATCCGAGAGTTGAGCCTTGGTATCGTAGCTTGAACTCTGTAATCACAAGTTCTCTGAGCAGAATAAGTGAATAGCGATATTTCTTAATAAATTTTGACTGCATAATATCTTGTCATTATATCAGGACTAACGCTCTCACGGGAAGGTTTGTCTATAAAGATATAAATCGGCGTGTTCTCAGCTAAATAAAAGTATCCCAACACATACATTACAACAAAGCATATTCATGTTAAGATACTTACTGTTTTAACGTAACCGGGAATAGGTGTATCAGCGAGGGTAAATCTGCGTCGCAGCGCAAACGTATTGTTACATTAGACCTTCTTCGAGGGTTCTTTTTGCTTGCGATCATTGTCGATCATGTTCCATGGGCGCCATCCCTTTTCTTCCTTGTTAGTGGTGGGGGTGCTGTTTTTGCTTCACCGGCAGAGGGGTTCTTTGTTATTTCGGGGATCTTGGTTGGCTATTTATACGGACCAAAAATCCTTACACATACAAAGGCAACGGTAAAAAAACTTTGGAAACGCGCTGGTTTGCTTTACCTCCTAAGTATCGCTTTCACCCTTCTCTACACTGCCTGGGCTCTCCTGCTTCCTGACGCAAAAATTCCACTGCCTATGTGGAATAAATCTATCGAGAGCTTTTTCTTCAATCTGTTCACGGCTCGCTATTCGTACGGCTGGACCGATTTTCTTCCGCGCTACGCAGTCTTTATGCTTATGGCACCGCTTGCATTATGGATTATCGCCAAAGGTAAATGGTGGTTGGTTGGTGCGGGAAGTATTCTTTTATGGGCGCTTCTTGGCCGCGTAGAAATACTTATGCCGTTTGCAGCGTGGCAACTCCTCTTCGTCGCCGGTATGATTATTGGCCACTACTTACCTGCATTGAGTCAGGCGTGGAACACTCAAATTTCCAAAATTCACAGAGGCGATATTACCAGTGCTCTGAATGTAACAACTGCGTACACTTTCTCTGTTCTTATCTTCTCATTGATCGTTATCCCCTATATTAATGCCCGGTTTGGACTGACTATTGCGGCCGAATTAACGACAACCATTCAACAATGGGCGACATACTTCGATAAGCAAACACTTGGTATCGGCCGAATTGTACTTGGGGTAATCTGGTTTAGCTCACTGTATCTATTCATTCGATCACACGAAACAAGAGTAAACAAGGTAACACTTGGTATCTTGGACACATACGGCCGTAATTCACTTTACGTCTATGGGTTACACGCATTCGTACTATTTGGTATCGCCACATTATTTGCCCCAGTGCGACAAGAGGGCTTAATCCTCAATACAGTCTTAACAGCCAATGTACTCGCACTTATCTACCTGCTCACAAAATATCGATCATCAATCACGCACTTCATCGGCCTCACTGAGTTAAAATATAGATATGAAGCTTTTAGAATACGAAGCCAAGAACGTGCTGGCAGAGTCTCGGATACCGATTCCTAGAGGCTCGCTTGTCACTGATCCCGCAAAACTCACCCTTCCGGTCGTTTTAAAGTCCCAAGTCCCTACAGGGGGACGAGGAAAGGCTGGAGGTATCCTTGTTATCGATTCTAGCGACCAACTCCAACCCGCTATCGACACGCTTTTAGATCTTGATATTAAAGGTTTCACACCTCAAAACATTCTGGCAGAAGAAAAACTCTCAATTAAAAGCGAGTTTTACCTTTCTATCCTGGTTGATCGCCAATCTGCCGGCATTCAACTAATCGCCCATAAAGACGGCGGCGTAGAGGTCGAAGACAACACCGATTTTAAAACATGGGCAATTAACGAGCATACTTCAGAGGTATTAGGCCAATCACTCGCTGAATATTACGAACTTCCTAGCCAAACATTCTTCCTTCAAGACCTCGTCGAAAACCTAAAAACTTGCCTCGTGAAAAACGACGCCACAATGATCGAGATAAACCCCCTTATCCTCACTGCCGATGACAGCCTTATCGCTGGTGACTGCAAGATGACACTCGACGATGCAGCTGCCTTTCGCCATGAGTGGAACTTCGAAGAAAAAATAGTTGAAGCGAACTTTGTAACGATCGATCCAAATGGAAATACTGCCACGATCGCCAATGGCGCAGGCCTGGCCATGGCAACCGTTGACGCAGCCTACGAAGCAGGTCTGACACCAGCAAACTTCCTCGATATCGGAGGTGGTGCAAATGAAGAAACCCTCCTCAAAGCTTTCAATCGCATCGTAGAATACCCAAACCTCCAAGCAATCATCATCAACATCTTTGCCGGTATTACGCGCGCCGATGAGGTCGCAAACGCCATCGTTTCAGCCAAAAAACACATCACCAACCTCCCTCCACTTTTCATCCGTTTGGCTGGCACAAACTACGAAGCCGCCGCCAAAATCCTTACCAAAGAACACATTGTCATTATGCCGAATTTGGCAGCATGTCTGACTGCCGCCAAAGAGGTAATTCATGACTAATATCTTCGAAGGTAAAAACGTCATTGTGCAGGGAATTACTGGTGCACATGGTGGCTTTCAAGCGAGAGCTATGCTGAATGCTGGCACGAACGTCATCGCCGGCACCACCCCTGGTAAAGCGGGTCAAAAAGTTGCGACAGCCACTGTCTACGACACAATCGCCGACATTCAAAAATACCACCGGGTCGATATCTCGGTTGTCTTCGTCCCTGCTCGTTTTGCCAAAGGTGCAATCCTCGAAGCAATTAACGCCGAGGTGCCATTGATCGTTTGTATCACCGAAGGAATCCCCGTTCACGATATACTGACAATTAACGAACGACTCAAGGCTTCAAAAAGCACCCTCCTCGGACCTAATTCACCCGGCGCACTTCTCCCTGGTGTCAACAAACTGGGCATCATCCCTGCAAACATGTCACTGAAGGGTAAAACAGCGATCGTCAGTAGGTCTGGTACCCTGACTTACGAAACGATGGCTGGTTTAACCGAAAAAGGTATTGGCCAAAAATATGTCATCGGTATTGGTGGCGACGTCATTCATGGCATGGGCTACAAAGAATGTCTAGAACTATTTCAATCAGACACAGAAGTCGATCAAATCGTCTTAATCGGTGAAATTGGTGGCCAAGACGAAATAGAAGCTGCGGCCTATATAAAGCAATATGTCACAAAACCTGTCTTCGCCTATATTGCCGGTCATCACGCCCCTGCGGGTGTCCAACTTGGGCACGCCGGCGCAATTCTTGGATCAGATCAAGAATCAGCCGCTAACAAAACAAAAATCCTTTCGAAGGCAGGTGCAAAAACAGCCAAAAGCATCGTCGACCTAATTAACCTTGTAGTAGGTTCATAACCCTAGTAATGCTATACTAATGACAATGAAAAAAATCAGTATTTTGATTCCAGCTTACAACGAGCAACCCGTGCTCGAAAAGCTCTACACACGCCTCGCGACACTCGCCGATAGCGTCAAAAACTACAACTTCGAATTCTTCTTTGTAAACGATGGTAGTAAAGACCGAACACTCGAAATTATTAAAGAATACGCCGAAACAGATACACGCGTTTCATACCTCAACCTGTCTCGTAATTTTGGAAAAGAAATCGCCATGATCGCTGGTCTTGATCACGTGTCGGGTGATGCGACAGTTATTATTGATGCAGATCTGCAGGATCCACCAGAACTTATCCCAGAAATGATCACCTGGTGGGAAAAAGGTTTTGACGATGTGTATGCGCGTCGCAGTAGCCGCCTTGGTGAATCGTGGTTAAAGAAATCCTCTTCAAAATTATTTTACAGCACCCTTCAATCTGTCACTCGCATCCCTATCCAAAAAGACACTGGTGACTTCCGTTTGCTTGATCGACGCGCCGTTGAGGCACTGAAGCAAATCCGTGAAAGCCAACGCTATACAAAAGGCTATTTCAGTTGGATTGGATTTAAGAAAAAAGAAATCACCTATAAGCGCGATCCTCGTGCAGCTGGTGTCAGCAAATGGAACTATTTCAAACTTATCGACCTCGCGATTGAAGGAATTGTTTCATTCAGTACCGCGCCACTTCGCCTGGCTACGTTCATCGGAAGCTTCGTCGCACTCGCTACTTTTGTCTATCTTATCTACATTGTGATTCGGACGATCTTCTTCGGTACAGACCTGGCCGGGTATCCTTCAACTATGGCAGTTATCTTGTTCCTTGGGGGCGCACAACTTCTTTCACTCGGTATTATTGGCGAATACATTGGTCGGATCTTTAACGAAACGAAACAACGTCCGTTATATTTAATTGAGGAATTACATGCAGGAACTATTCAAAAAACACGCACAAAAAATTAGGTTTGGTATCGTAGGCGCAGGTAATACTGCCTTCGATTTCGCTGTTCTATTTCTTTTGGTTTTCCTTGGTGTCGATAAGATTGTCGCAAACTACATCTCTACCGGTGTTGCGTTCATTCTTAGTTTCTTTGTAAACAAATCTTTTACCTTTAAATCCAAAGGTGGCAACGTTAAGAAGCAATTCGCACTCTTTATTATCATCACAATTATTGGTCTATGGGTAATTCAACCACTTGTTATTGCGGGAATAACCGCGGTTCTTGCGAGTAGTTCACTTAATGATTCGATTATCCTCTTTATTGCCAAGATCATCGCCACTGTTGCGTCACTCATTTGGAACTATCTCTTCTACTCTCGACTTGTGTTTAAAAAGGTAGAAAAGTAATAATGGCCGCCGCATCACACATTGCGATTGATGCACGAATTATCAACTCTACCACTGGGCGCTACGTAGAACGTCTATTAACCTATCTACAAGACATTGATCATATGAATCACTACTCGGTATTAGTACGCAAAAAGGATGTGGATTTCTGGAAACCAACTAATACGAATTTCTCTATCGTTGTTGCAGATTTCGACAACTATTCACTCGAAGAACAGATGGGATTCAAGCGACTCTTAAAGACACTGAAGCCAGACCTCGTCCATTTCTGTATGCCACAACAACCGATTGGATACAAAGGTAAAAAAGTAACCACTTTCCATGATCTTACCCTTCTTAAAACTTACAATTCAGACAAGAATTGGCTCGCTTTCCACTTAAAACAAGCCGTGGGGAAATTCGTTTTTAAGAACGTCGCAGTAAAGAATACTCACCTTATCGCCATCAGCGAATTCACTAAAAAAGAACTCCTTGAATTCACTGATATAAAAGAAGACGCTGTCACTGTTATTTATGAATCAGCTGATGTCGCAAATGGCTCTTCTAAAACATATAAACTCCCGTACAAAAACTATCTTCTGTACGTTGGACAGCAATCAGACTACAAAAACATTAAACGACTTGGTGATGCGCATCAAAAACTTCTTAAAAACTATCCAGACCTCGGACTTGTCTTGGTTGGGAAAAAGAATGCGAGTGCATTGATAAACGAAGCGTATTTCGACAAAAAACAGTACAAAAATATCCTCTTTACCGACTTCGTTGAAGATACAGAGTTAAACTGGCTGTACGCACATGCGACTGCATATGTATTCCCGTCGCTCATGGAAGGGTTTGGATTGCCAGGACTGGAAGCAATGAGTCACGGTGCACCGGTTATTAGCAGTAACGCAACTTGTTTACCTGAAATTTATGGCACTGCAGCTCACTATTTTGATCCAAAGAACACAGATGATATTGCAAGGTCTATTACAGAAGTACTTGGTAATCAAAAACTACGTACAGAACTGTCTAAGAACGGCTATGAACAGATTAAAAAGTATTCATGGAAGCGAATGGCCGAGCAAACACATAAGGTCTACACGGACGTCTTACGCGCTCAGAAGAAATAAATTAAGAACTAATTTGTGCAATTGTAATTGAACGTTCGTGACCTTCGCCCTCAGAGAATGTGCGAATATCTTCATATTCAGTTGCAACTTGGTGTACGATGCGTCGATCAGCAGGATTAAGATGTGCGACGTATGAGTCACCGCTTTTTCGTACGCCTTCAATCCACACGCGCGCTTCTTTAGCGACACGTTCAGCACGTAATTTCTTATAATCAGCGATATCAATATTTACGCGCCAGACAGAGGCTTCTTTATTACGAAGAACTGTTGAGACGATGTACTGCAAACTCCGAAGTGTTTCAGCGTCACGACCAATTAACAGACTGTTAAGTTCAGTCGAAGGTACATCGAGTTCAATCACGTCATCTGTTGTTGTCGCAGCAACCTCTACGTTTACCCCAAAAAATGACAGAAGGTCTGCCAGATATTTTTGAGCGAATTCAGTTGATTGCTGCTTATTCATTACGATTTATCCTTGTTCGAACGAGGAGTATCCTTTGCTGTAATGCGAGTAACTTTGGTTACTGTTGCTTCGTTAGCTAACTTTGCACGAGCCTTAGCTGTCGCTTTTTTACCTTCTTGCTTGATACCTTGATCAGCAATTTTATCCATCTCATCAGCATCACGCTTCAAGATGTAGTGCTGTTGGATCGCAGCAAATATATTTGAAGTAGCGTAGTAAAGCGCGAGGGCACCAGGCAGGCTCAACATAATAAAGAACATAAAGAATGGCAGAATCTTGATCATCTTACCCATCATGACTGCGTTCAGTTCAGCTTGATCAGCTTGCTTGCCTTCAGCCGCTTCAGCCATGACGTCACGGAATCGACGTGTCTCTGTAGTTGGGCTGGTTTGCTTACTAATAATGTATTGTGTAACCGCTGCAAGGATCGCAAGAATGAACAAGAAGATGTTAAATCCACCAGGTCCACCAATTGCATGTGCAGTCAGGTCAACGACACCAAGAAGTTTTTCGTTAAACTGTTCCGGGTGCTCGATCAATGCCTTGATAGGAGCAATATTTTCGAGGAAGTTATAGGTAAATTCACCAATTTGATCACGGTGAATCGTAAAGATTTGAATCACTTGGAAAAGGGCGATAAAGATAGGGAGTTGGATCAATAGAATAAGAATTGAACGGAATGGTTTCACGTCGTGCTTTTTGTATAGATCAAGCATCTGCGCGCTCTCGAGCTGACGATTACCCTTAGACGCTTTCTTAATACGTGCAAGTTCTGGTTGTAGCTTACGCATTGCTTTTGTTTGGTGTAGTTGACGAACAACTAATGGCCAAAGGGCAAAACGAATAAAGATCGTAAAGATAACAAGTGCGATACCGAAATCACCGCCTGGGATAATACTATAAAGCCCGACGAGAAGGTTAAAGATTGGTTGGACAACAAAAGTCTCAAAAATATTCATTACTAGTTCCCGTTATTCAAGAAATTCTTCTTGTTATATCTGTAAAATTATATCAGTTTTATGGTGTTTTATATAGTGTTGCCTTGTGAAGGAGCCCATCTATAAGATCAGCAAGTTCTGGATAAGGCATATCTTTCAAGTCTGGTGATGTAGTGATAACAACGATATCATACGTGTCATTCAATAAATCAAGGTGTGTTCGAAGGTGTTCGTAGATGCGGCGACGGATACGGTTACGTCCGATTGCGCTCTTTATAACTTTCTTACTTACCACAACAGAGAATCGTGGTTTTGAACGATGGGTATTTACGACCCACTTAATAGTCATCGCTTGAGAGCGAACTGCTTTTCCGTTTGTATATACATAACGAAGGCTATTGTGACCATGGAATCGGAGTGGGGAAGGGATCATATATAAGTATTATACGGTATAAAAAAAGCCGCGTTCTTTCGAACACGGCATTTTGTTTAAACTGAGATTCGAGCGCGACCTTTGTTGCGTCGATTCTTCAAAACATTGATCCCACTCTTAGACGACATACGAGCACGGAATCCGTGTGTACGTGCGCGGTGGCGAGTGTGTGGTTGGTGTGTTCGCTTTGGCATATCTGTACCATTCTAGCAAAATCACCCCCATTATTCAAGTCCGCCACTTCCCTGCGCTTGATTTTTCGTGAAATAATGACTTTGTATATAAAACTTATCCCCTGATTACACAGAGTTATCCACACATTAACAGAGGTGGCTCGTAATTGTGTACAACTCAAACCTCTTACTCCCCTGTTTTTTTATATGTCATTTATGGTTGTGGAAAACTCTGGGTTTGACGTATAGTAAAGGGTAATAAACAAATCAAATGTGTACGGGGACTTGGTAGATAATGAATGCGTTATGGCAAAGTGTTTTAGGCGAGATCGAACTAACGGTCTCACATGCTGTGTATACGACATGGTATAAAAACACTGAGCTTATCAAACAAGATGACGAAGAGATTACTATTTCTGTCCCGAATATTTTCGCACAATCACAATTTGAATCTAAATTTAATGATCTTGTAAAAAAGATCTTGGCGAAAAATGGCGCTGAACCAAAACGTATTAAGTATGTCGTTATTGTCGCTGGCAAGAAAACCCGTGTAAACCGTGAGACAACACTTAATAACGTTGATGGCGCATCACAAGTTGTTTCAACCAACGAGCCAAACGCACCACTCACCCTTGGTCGCCCTTCTTCTGGATTATCAGTGACAGGGAATCTTAATCCTCGGTATACGTTTGATAACTTTATCGTTGGTTCAAGTAATGACCTCGCCTATACCGCTGGTCAAGCCGTTGCAGCCAACCCAGGCATAAAATATAACCCTCTATATTTCTATGGTGGCGTTGGTTTAGGTAAGACTCACCTTATGCAAGCTGTAGGAAATGAAATTATTAAACAAAACCCTTCAGCAAAAGTCTTATATGTCAGTTCTGAAACATTCGTGAATGAATTCCTTGATTACATCCGTTTCAAGAAAAAAGGCTTCTCTGATAAATACCGTAATATTGACGTCCTTATTGTTGATGATATGCAATTTATTGCAAATAAAGAAAAGACACAGGAAGAATTCTTCCATACATTTAATTTCCTTCATCAAAATAATAAACAGATTATTATCAGTAGCGATAAACCACCTCGAAGTATTCCAACACTCACAGAACGTCTTCGTAGTCGTTTTGAAATGGGTATGTCTATCGATGTACAAATGCCCGACTTTGAAACACGTTGTGCAATCCTTAGTGCAAAGGCCTCATTATCAGGTGTTGAATTAAATACTGAAACTGTTGAATATCTTGCAACAAATATTAAAACCAACATTCGTGAACTTGAAGGTGCCTTAAACCAGTTACTCGCCTACGCCGATCTACATGGTATTGAACCGGATATTTCTACAGCTGAAGGTCTTCTTGGTAATGTGCGTCACTCTCGACCACAACACTTAACGAGTAAACAAATTATTGATCGCACCTCAAAACACTTCCAATTAACATCTGAAGAAATGTGTAGTGTAAAACGTGACAAACATATTGTTGTACCACGTCAGATTGCAATGTACCTGCTTCGATCCGAACTTCATTTAAGCTTCCCTAAAATCGCAGGTGAACTAGGTCGCAAAGATCATACGACTGCAATCCACTCTGTTGAAAAGATTGAAAAAGCGATCAAGCTTGATTTTGTTATTCGTGAACAAGTTGCTTCTATTAGAGAGAAATTATATGCCTAAAACTACGTCTTTTGCCTGGGTAAAAAATGTGTACAGTCTGGGTGTAACAGAAGGTATAAACAGTGGGTTTTTATACACAGCTCCCCTACCTACACTTATTTATACCCTCAACCCTGTCCACAACACCCCTACTTTCACCCGTTTTATACACGTATTTACGACGTACTTATCCACCCGAAATTTTGAGTATTTCAATCCGTTAATACACCACTTATACCCACAATCCACAGCACCTATTAATAAGAAGAAAAAGAAAGAATGAGAAAGGAATAACATAATGGAACTTACAGTCACCCAAGAAAATTTCGCTCGAGCTTTGTCAGCTGTTGGTCGTGTCGCAAGTAGCAAGACCGGACTTCCTATACTAAGTAACATCCTTCTTCGAACAGACGGTAATAGATTATTGGTAGCTGCTACTAATCTAGAAATGGCAACAACTCAGTATATTGGCGCAAAGATTACTAAACCTGGAGCAATCACTGTCCCCGCTCGTCTTATCTCTGAATTTGTCAGTAGCCTTCCTAAAGATTCAATTGAACTAAAGATCGTAAATAGTAACATTCATATTACATCTGGAAAGTTTCATTCAGTTATTAATGGAGTAATTGCTGATGAGTTCCCAGAACTTCCTACAATTAACGAAGAATCATCTATTAGTTACACAATTAATGTAGAAGATTTTAAACAAGCTGTGAGTCAAACAATTATTACAGCAAGTTCAGATTCAACCCGTCCTGTACTTACCGGTGTGTATTGGCACTCACATGAAGGACAATTGTTCCTCGCAGCAACTGATGGGTATCGTTTATCTGAACGTCGCCTTGTGGAAACTTCAAGTGAAGTATCAGCTATTATCCCCGTTCAAACACTCCAAGAGGTGTTACGAACTATTGTTGATGACGCCGATACTGTGGATATCTTGTTTGATGAAACACAAGTTAGATTCCGTATTAATGAAGCAGAGATTATTAGTCGCCTCGTAGATGGTAACTTCCCTGATTATCGTCAACTCATTCCAGCGAAATCAGATATTAATGCAACCGTTAGTAAATCTGAGTTCGTTCGTGTTACGAAGATTGCTGGATTATTCGCCCGTGAATCAGGTGGGAGTGTAACCTTAACGGTAGATAGTGATAATAATTCTGTATCACTTCACTCTATTGCTTCTGAATACGGTGAAAACACTTCAGAACTGACAGCTCAAGCCGAAGGAAGTGGCCAAGTAACACTTAATTCACGATATCTCTCTGAAGCACTCTCAGTTATAGATGGTGACACACTTGAATTTGGTTTTACTGGTAAGTTGTCACCTTGTATCTTGAAATCAGTAAATAAAGATACGAATTATTACCACGTCATTATGCCGCTAAAGAGCTAATTTTATGGCAGTCGTGAGTAAACTAGCGGTACAAAACGTTCGTTCTCACGATCACTATGAGGTTGATCTCGTAAAAGGCGTCACGGTTATTACTGGCCCAAACGGGAGTGGAAAAACAACCTTACTCGAATCTATTTATATTGCACTACAAGGGAGTTCTTTTAAAGGAAGTGATAGTGATGTATTAAAAGCTGAAGGTCCGTGGTGGAAAATCGACCTACTTTTAGATGATCAAGATAAACGCACAGTAAAATTTGATCCAACCAAAGCAACTACCCGAAAGCAATTTATTGTTGATGGTAAAACGACTGCGCGTCTCGCTCCAAAAAACAAATACCCAGTCGTTTTATTTGAGCCAGAGGATCTTCGATTATTAAATGGTTCCCCTACTCGCCGTCGGCAATTTATAGACCGCTTTATTACGCAATTAAATCCCCTGTACGGCGTTTCACTTCGTAAGTATGAACGTGCACTCAGGCAACGAAATAATTTACTCAAACGCTTTAACACGCCGTCGGATGAATTATTCGCGTGGGATATCGCACTTGCTGACCACGGCGCATATATTATCGAACAACGTATCGCATTTATTGAACGTATTAATAGTCAATTAAACATTGCCTACGATGATATAGCAGATACACATGATGAAGTATCGGTACATTACTCACACACCTTTGTCGGTGATATTAAACAGAAACTTCTTAATGAACTAGAATCGCGTATCGATCGTGACAAAATGCTTGGTAACACCTCTGTTGGGCCACACCGCCATGATGTGATGTTTGAATTTAATAACGCCCCTGCCCTATCGATCGCGTCGCGTGGCGAAGTACGAACAATTGTGCTCGCATTAAAATTCCTTGAAGTCGATATTATTGAACAAATATCAGGACTAAAACCGCTCATTTTATTAGATGATGTTTTTTCTGAACTAGATCTCGCACGTCAGACGGCTCTCAGTGATAAAACACGCGAACATCAAATTGTTATGACGAGTACACATGTGTTGTCTGATAGTAAGCGCTATCATCACGTTGTGCTTGGGTAAATAATTAGCCTGCTTGATATGTAATAGTATATTCGGCTGGATTGTATCCAAGTGATATGAGTGCATCGAGTGCTTCTTGCTTCCCTGCCTCGGTGTAATAAGTAATAAAGACGGTATATTTTGAATTCTCTTGTGTATAATCAATTGAAAAATTAGGTCCGGTTAAAGGAAGATCTAAACCTAAAGGAAAATCTACTTCCACACTACCCTTGTCATATGTTGAGAGGTCAACACACGCCTCGTTTGTATCGTATATAATCTTATCCTCAGCCGGACACTCTATGAGTGCATCAGATAGAGGTTTATTATCATTATCAATTCCTTGATATGTCATGAAAGATAATTTAATTGAGGGGATGTCTAAAATAAATGAAACGGTATTATCTACGGTATTAAAAGAATTTGCACGAATAGTACCGTGATATGACGGTTCGATATCTTTAATATTAAGAGAAACAGTAGTGTATGTACTATTAGCTATAGAGGTAAAAACAGATGTATCGAGACCTCGGCTGTACTGCGACTGATTATCAATAATAATTGTACTGGTATTATTTTCGGGCGTTGATTCTTTCTGTAGGAAAAAAACTAGAAATGGAATAGCAACGAAGAGTAATACAATACCAGCAATTAAGAGTTTCTTTTTGTTAGACATTTTAGTTACCTCCTATTTGTTGCATGCGTTGTTCTATATTCTTACTGACAGTACTAATATCTTTAGGTGTCGCATATCTAATTTCGCCATAATAAGCCTTCATGGCTTTTTCCCATGCATCGATACTTTTCCATTGTTCAATTGCAACAAGACCCTTACCTCCTGGATCAGGTTTTTTCCCAAGATATTTTTGTTTCACCATGCCAGCGCCACTCATCCGTGCGTTTGCTTCACCAACGATGATACTTCCGTCATCAAGAACGCCGAGAATAACGCCTGTGTGTCCATATTGACCACCAACTCCACTAAATACTGTGTATGGTTGAACGTCTTTCTTTGCAACACTCTTAAATGCTCCACTATATGTTGAGTTCAGTCGATTCGTAACATCTTTACCGTTTGGAATTGATGGATTCTTGACACTTGTAAATCGTGAAACAAAGTAAGAAACAAATGTCGTACACTGGTCTGTATTTACAACACCCCAGTAGTTACCCCAACCACCCATTTTTTTAAAGTAAGCAGACTTATTGTTGAAATAATCTGTCATAAAAGCTAAACCTTGTTCGTAATTTAAACCACCAGCACCAATAGCAGATGAGCATGGTGCATCAGCTTCTGAACCACCTGCGTACTTTTTGAAAATCGCCTCACCTTTTGTTGCACGATCTGCAGCAGTCGCCTTTATGTCTCCTGGATATTCATATAAATATGTCCATGCGATAGCTGCTTCACTTGGAGTTTTAAGTGTCTTTAAATACTCCATAAGTTTTTGGCCTTTTGTAACAGATTGGGCGTAGTCGGCTTTAATACCATTAACACGAAGACTGATAGTGCTTGGACTGAATCCTGATATATAGGTCGCAAGATAGTTCAGTTCGGCAAGAAGAAACTTGTCATTTACATCTACAGGAACACCTTTAGGTATAAATCCATCAGCTTCACTTATGTCCCCACTGTATTCACTACTATAGTATTTTTCAAATAAAGATTTTGTACCACTGTCTTTCTTGAGGAAGTTTGTCACGGCAGTACGTTGGCCATTAGTAAATTGTGCGATACCATATCCAAATGTTGGCCACTCTTTACCAATCTCTTGTCGAAAAGGACTAAAACCACCTTCAACTTGCATACTTCCAGTAATACCCGCAGATTGTTCGGGTGTCATTTTTTGAGCAATCCAGAAGTTGTAGATTTTCTGACGGTTGTCTTTACCTACAAGTTTTGTAACTGAACCAGCGTCAGAGCAACTTGATACTTCACAAGGATTATAGAAAGCAATGTCATTAGATTCATAAAACTGTGTATCACAAGCTGCTTGTGCAGTGTCTACCTTTGGTCCTAGGATAGATACGAAGCTAGCAAAAACCATGACAGCAACAAGGTGATATGGCACTTTTAAGAATAATTTTCTCATGCTGTGTATACCTGCCCAGCTGTACGTCGACTAACAATAAACTCGTTTTTTGTATTACCAAGCAACATCATAGGCTTCATCTGCTCGGCTGGTGTACGAGCTGCTGGTTGAGTGTCAAAATAACTTGAAAGATATACATATTCATCCGTTGATTTTGTCGACGTAATAGGCTCTTCCTCTACTTCTGTTTGCGCTGAATCCAAGTCATCTTCTCCGTTTAGAATTTGGTGTGCTTGAAAATCAAGTAACACAACTGAAATTGCTTCAAGCGAACGAGCATTTTTTACACCAGCAGATCCATCGCCAAATTCTTCACTTGAACACGCATCGTTCGCACATGCCTCATTTCCCGTAAGTGAACTATTTGCGGCACCTGGAGCCTTTGTTGTGGAGTTTACAGTGCACCCCGCTGCATTAAATAGGTAGTCACCTGTTGCTGCATTACCACATGATTCCATAAAATCTGTCATTGGTGTATCGGCGACAATATATCCAGATTCAACAAGATCAGCAATAGTCGCATCGTCGGCAAAATCTTTTGATTCATCAAGCCAGCCTTCGTTCTGAATAAGTTCTATGGCTGCTTCTAGATCCATACCTGCTTGAGTTGGTGTAATACCAGTACAAGGTAGCCCGGCAGCATTTATTGCAGGTGTTGTTGACGGGTCACCCGTATCAAGCGCAAAATCAGCAGCATAATTGCATGATTCTATCGAGAAATCAGGTGCAGCACTTGTATTTGTTGAGAGACTTTTGAATGGAAGTGATGCTAACTTAGATAATTGAGAAAAGAAGTTATTACTATAAGTACCAGATGAAATACTCGCCATTGTATAGTTGTGAACAATACTTCCAAGTAATGTATATCGGCTAGAGATATCAAATGGACTAAGTGAAGCAATATCCATTTCCCTATGGAACGCCTCATTCTCTTTTTGTAGTTGAGTATATCCTTTAAGATCAGCTACTTTTTGTCCTGGAATATATCGACCCATACCACCCGCTGGGAAGAACGTAAGTGCTGATACACCAAGCACTTCACCCATAGCTTCACCTTGTGCGGTGGCAATTTTATTATTGGATGCCACTTCTGTTACCGCTTGTCGAGCTGCGTCACCAGCAACAGCACTTACTACCTGTGCTGCAACCTCTGTAACAACAAGGGATGCACCTACTTTAATAACACCACCGATAATTGTTGCAGATGCAGCAATGGTAATTGCAGAGTCAACGGCTAGTGCAGTGTACATTGCGGCTGGACTTAAAATTGTATTACAAGCAGCTTCACTTTTTTTGTTCGCCTTATTTGCTTCGGTCACAATTGGACTTGTGAGATAGCTGTATCCTGGAGTGAAACTTTTCGATACAGGTGCTCGACCTTTGTTGATTCCCATGGCAGAAAGAAGAAGTGCAGAGTTTAATGCTGACGACATTTTTCCATCACTTTCACGCGGTGCTTGTTCTGTAAGTATCGTTCCAACTGCATCCATATCATCAGCAGTGGCGGCGTTTTCTGTATCAACACCAGAGGCTTTTAGCTTTGAGCCGGGTGAAAGGACGACATCATTAATTACAGGAAGTACTTGTGCGAGCTGAACCGCGGCAACACCTGCTGCAATGTATCCTGGTGCTTTCACTGCAATACAACCGGCCACAGCTAGTGTATATCCAGCCCCACCTTTTTTTGCTTTTCCAAGGTGACTATCGACCTTAGTTTTTACATCATCAACAACAGAGTCTAATTTAGAAATGCCAGGTATATTTTCTCTTAGTTTCTTAAACGCAACTTCTCTACGCTCTTTTGCTGTAGCTGCTCTATTTTCGCCATCAGCAAGCCCTCCATTTTTTTTGATACCAAATGGATTTAAAAACTTTTCCGTAATATGTTTTCCTGTCCAGGCTTTTACTCGCAAATTAAATGCACCACCCGTCCCAAGTACTTTAGCTGCATGTTTTGGATTTTCAAGAAGGAACTTAGTAAGTTCTTTTGCAGGGACATCGACAATCTTTTCACCTACTTTAACGGAATAACTTATAGGATTTTTTGAAGGATATCCTAATCTTTTATTAGTATTTGTTGTTCCTTCGCTAAAATTAGCAATAAATCCTTTCTTTTCTAATTTATAAAGGGCACTATTTGAAATACGTCCCGCTTTACATTTAAGATTTTTACTTGTATTTGCACACACAGGATCACCATTAGTAGAGTATCCAAGTACTTTCATAAATCGTCGCTCAAGTGCAGTTGAAGAAGAGTCGTTGTTAATCGTAATATTCGACATCAGATTAATAATCATACTCCCTGTACCGACGGTACCACCTAAAATACCACCAACAACGGTTAATATACCGATAATACCTACTGATGCACCACGCTTTTTAGCAAAAGCAACTAATTGAGCCATAAACTTAACGGTTTGTTTTTTCGAAGGTCTACTTACATTTGATTTCCACCCGCCAGTTGTGTCGTCGGGGTTTTCTTCAGCGTTTTTAATAGATTCAGAATCGTCTATTGCTTCGTTTCGTGTCTTCCCTTGCGCCATACCTTCAAGGTACGCTTGCTCCCCAGGATTGTAAGCACTATCCTGCTCTTTTTCGTCGCCGGGAAGAGTTGAGTTTGGGGACACCATAATTGCTCTCTATTATACCCTATACACCAGGGGTTTGGTTTGGTTGTTGCGGATTCGCTTGAGGGTTCGTCGTAATAAGTTGCTTCTCTGTTTCACTGGCTTGAATATTAATGTGAACGTGACTTTGACCTGCAAAGAACAATCCTTGTCCGATTGGGAAGTTCGCAAGGCGCTTCTTCTCTTCTTCGGTAAGTTTGAATACGTCAGAAAGTACATCGACAGCACTTGAAGATTGTTTCAATAGAAGTTGCATTGAGCTGTTGGCAACAATCGCGCGACCCATCTTGCTTCCCATGAAGTCTTCAACGTCTTGAGTAATAGTGGTGAGGCCAAGGAAATATTTACGTGCGCGCTTCGCCAGGCTAAATAAGAAGTTGGCAGAGTCATCATATTTCATTAGCTGCCATGCCTCATCAACGATCAACATACGCTTCTTGCGTTCAGTACGAGTAATGTTCCAAATGTGAGAAAGGACAATGTACATTGCAACCGGACGAAGCTCGTCTTCAAGGTCACGAATATTAAATACGACCATAGGGTTATTAATATCGATGTTTGAAGGTTGGCTAAAGATACCCGCAAATGTTCCGGTTGTATATTTACGGAGGCGTTGTGCCAATTGTGGACCAGTTCCACCCATATGAAGCAGTGTGTCGTACAGATCTGAAATAACTGGTGGTGGTGAGTTGTGTGTCAAAGGATCACTTGTAATACCCACACGTGCATAGGTGTCAATTAATGCTTGATCAAGGTCAGCTTCTTCAACAGGTGTCAGTGCAGACATTGCAACACCATTCGCTGCAACTTGTGTTCCACCGAGCATGAGACGGAAGAGTCCGTGAAGTGTTACAAGATTTGCTCGGAGCGCGTCTTCTGCTTCATCACTATCGATCACACGTGGGAGATCGAACGGATTAATACGAGTGTTCGAGTTAAGGCTGAGGCGGACATAGCTTCCCCCTACTGCTTCAGCTAGTTTTTGATACTCATTTTCCGGGTCGATAATAATCACTTCAGTTCCAAGCATCATGCTTCGTAGTGCTTCAAGCTTCACGGTAAATGATTTACCTGCACCAGACTTCGCAAAAACTACCATGTTGGCGTTCTCTAGTTTGTAGCGGTCAAAGATTACAAGTCCGTTGTTGTGCATGTTAATACCGTAAAGGATGCCTGTGTTATCGGTTAAGTCAGCGCTTGTGAATGGGAAGCTGGTACTAATTGCACCAGTGTTCATATTGCGACGAATCTGCAACTGATCAGACATCTGGGGAATCGTACTATTTAATCCCTGTTCTTGTTGTGACGAAGCAACCTTGCTGAACACTAATTGTTGTCCGAATAATGTTTCGATCTTGTTTTGTACAAAGCTCAGTTCATCGAGACTATCTGCGTACAATGTAACGTACAGACCAAATCGGAAGAATCGTTCAGCACCAAGTTGAATTTGGTCACGAAGTTCTTCTGCGTCGTTAATTGCAGCTTCAAGTGCAGGGTCGCGAGTCTTGCCCTTTTCGTTGTTAATAGAGGTACTTGCCTCAAGTTGTGTCACCTTTTTGCGAAGGTTATTAAGGACAACTTGGCTATCGACTGGATAGATGTACATACTTACATCGAGTACTTCGTCGATGTTAATAAGTGAACTTAACCAGCCAGTATAAATTTGGCGAGGATAGCCGTATACATAAAGTGTTCGACCATATTTTGTTCCCAGGCGGAAATATGACGAGTGAATTTCGATACTACTTGGCGCAATCAAATCACGAAGTGTTGAAACACCCTTAAGGAATGCCTGCTCTACTTCGGCTTGTTCTTGCGCACGTTGCTGTGCAGCAACATCAACCGCGTTATTTTTCTTTGCCATTATTGCGTCACTCCCGGTTCAGTCGCTGGACCTGCTTTTTTGGTATAAATTCCTGTGCTATTTTCGAAATCACCCAGTGGCTGACGGAAAGATGTATCAGGGTTATAGAAGTTGTAATACAACTCACCTAGCGATTTTGTACCTAGCTGTGCACTCTGTACACCAATTTGGAACATACCTGCGACAACGTTGTCGACACGGTTCTTGATTTCACTCTTTGCTTTTTCGTACGTTGCAGTATCGATACGGGTAACTGTATTTGTTGGACGAGCGAAAATTTTCCCAAAGAATCCTTTTCCTTGGTCAACCAAGTTCGCTGCATCCCCCTTAGGGAAATACGGAACAACGATATAGAAAGTTTTCTCCATGATGTTCGCCTCTTGTGAAAGTGTATCAATATAATTGATGTAGTCATCCATAAGGATTCCTAGAAGCATATTGTCCTGAGTGCGACGTGTTACGGATAACTTATCAAGGTAAGGACCAATATCCACGCGTTGTGAGCGAATCATAATCTGTACGGGGAAATTAAGTGAGTTCAGGAAGTTTTGGTAGCTGTACTCTACCCCTTCGCGTTCGCGTTCACTCATTAAATCAAAGTTAATTGATTTACACGCAATCACGGCGCGCATTGAACCATCAATCATGATCACCATGTTGTCACGGACTTCAGAGAGCTGAAGTGTACTTTGTGTTGAGTTTGGGTTTTTTGGAGTTTGTTTAGCTGGTTGTGCTGCGCCAGAGCCAAGATTGGCTGCTTGTTGTGCAATCGGTGCGACAGGAGCAACGGGCTGTGGTTGTAGCGGTGCCACTGGCGCAGGTGCTGCCGGAGTTTGATAGACAGGGTTAGCAACAGGAACTCCAGGTTGAGTTGGAGTTGGTTGATTTAAAAATGGATTATTTGGAGGCATTGGCCTATCGTCCTCTTCCCACCTAAGTGCCCTGGTTAGTACCGGTTATCGTAACGAAATAACTACTTCCTCTGACAGATCGTTTTCTTTTTGTTGAATACGATGCGCTTCGCGGGCAATTGTCTCGATTGATAAGTCCGGGTTATTTGCAAGGTTCATTATATCAGCTGAAGGTGCTTTATCGCTAGTGGTTGGCTCTGTTTGAGGAATCACAAGTTGTGGAGCTGGTGTGGTACTGTGCGCAGGATCATTCATTGGTTGAATAACTGTTTGTTGAATGTCTGTTGGATACGGATTAAATACCGGCGCCGCTGGTTCTGGGGCGGCATAAAGATTTTGTTGTGGAGCGGCAATGACAGGCGCAGCAACGGACGCAGGCGTTACCGGAGCATGCATACGCTGAATCGCCTCCTCGCGCACTCTCTCGGTCTCGCGGCTCATCATATTGTTGAATGATTGCGCAACAGAGTTGGATCCGTCTAGGACGTCCTCGGCACCTTGTGCTTCCATGAAGATGTCATTGTTTAATGTTGTGCTGGGTGACTGCACACCAGTTCCACGAATCGCCCATCCTTGCGAGTCGACAATATCAGCCAAATAACTAAAGCGTTGTTCAGCATCTGCTTGGGTAATATTTTTTGACCGTTGTACTTCGACAATTTTCGGAACAGTAATTTCAATAAGTGTCTCTACCCCATCCGGATCCCAAAGTCGTTTGTGTGGTTTTAAGTAGAAAGAAACAATCGCAGCCAAGTAAATTTCCATCGGCTGGTCTTTACGCAAAGGAAGCGCGAGTGCACCAAACAGTAAAATGACTGGTAGAGGAATAATTGCTAAACCGATGAATAGCTGCGCAAGTCCCCATGCCATCGCACATGCCAATGCCACGATAATCAAATAGATAAATTGACGGAAACTAAACGGTCCGATTAACTTATCATCTGCTTCGACATCTTGGGGAACTTTATAGGTTGCCATAGTGGTTATAGTATAACGAGTTTTTCAACTTTATTCGAGCGGTCTTGAATTTCGTTGGTTGTTTCGTATGCTCTCGACCTGTTCCAGGTTTTTACCAAGTGTTTTCGCGAGATCTTCATTTGTCAGAGCTGTATGAGCATCATTAATGAGTTTTTGGTGGATAGGCTCGAAGGTTACATCTGTTGAAGATTTGATTGCAACAGTTTCGTTAACAACTTGAAGCTCATCTTTATCGGCCGATGCAATTTTAGCTGGAGAATATGTGCCCGCTTTTACAGCATCCAAGATTGTTGATTCGGTTGAGCTATTACCACCAATTTTAAGTGCTGCAATTGCACCTTGGCTAATGTAACCAGGTCGACCACTTGATGCCTCAAGACTCTTAGCAAATGTTGCGCGCATGTTGTCGCCCTCTCGACCTTCCCATGTCTTTGACTGATCCCATAGGTCATTTATTCCCTTAACATCGTTCGAAGCAACAAGGCGTTGAATTGCCGCTGCACGCATAGATGAATCACCACCATGTTCAGAATCAGAACCATCTGCAATGGCACGCATTTTCACACGGTCAAGTTTAAGGCTATCAATTCGAATACCTGCAGATTCAAGATCTTCAGCTACGTTTTTCGCGATAGCTGCAGTTGAAATAGTGTTTGCCATTTTCGCATCTCCACCGGACATACGCATTGCTAGGTTTGAATTCTCACTCGCCAGCGAGTCAGTAATAAATCCATCAGCTGCATGTTTCGCTACATTATCAAGACTTCCACTCACCCGTTCAATACGCGCACGACGACGTGCACCATAGTTCATAAGGCCAGGCTTGCTGAGTCGTTTTGCGTAGCCACGATTCTGTGTATCTTTCGCAACACGTTCGCCGGCTTTTCGGAGACGATCGAATGGACCCTTGTTTGGGTTGTTGATAAGTCCAGCAAATCGACTCAACACACCCTGACTTAAGTTAATAAGAAGTGGTGTAATAAAGAATGGAATAGCCTGAACTGCAAACGATCCAATATATAGAGATGCTTGCAACACAGCGCCCGAAGCACTAGCTGCAGTCTCCCGCAAAATAACTGATGCCAAGAATGAACCACCAAATACCAATGAAAGCAGCGGGAATAATACAAGAAGACTCATAAATAACGTTCGCCATTTTTTAAACAATGCTTCTGTGTTTGGTAGAAGGAATGCAACGAATGCTAATGGCGAAACAACGATCAATATAATGATAAGTGCTTGTCGAGCAAGAAGTACTAAGAATGCGATAACAAGTGCAAATAATGCACCAACAAGAAGCGGTAAGAGCCCTGCGAGTACTGCCCATACACCACCTGAGGTAACCGCACCCGCAACAGCTAATGTACCCGCAACAGCGGCTCCACCTGCAACTGTAGCCACCGTACCACCGAGACCTGCAGCAACGAGACTTTCCCAACTATCAGTTGCCACGTTTGTATCGGCAGCAAGCGCACCAACTTGTTTCAATGCTTCTTGAATACCAACACCAAGAATATTAGATATATCAACTGCGATAGCACATATATAGAACGAAAGATTCACTAAGATCGCACCAATGATTAAACGAGGCAATAATTTCTTCACTCCGTAGTTTGATACACCCGCACTCGTAAGCTGTGAAAAGATAATCACCAGAAATACGATAACAAAAGAAACGTTCGCAAATGAACGCATTACTGACCACGCACTAAATAGCGGATTGTCTACCGGACTTAATTTAACCGGACTCACTTTCATGAAATCTTTTACGCCACTAAATAACCCATCAGTAATAGCAGCCATTGCTGTTGCCACAGGACAAAGAAGCCAGCCGATACCTTCAACACCACATGACGTTGTTTCTGTACAACCGTCAGCAGATGGGTTTTTTTCACATGTATTACTTGTTGCGTCACCCGCTAAATCATCTGGATGTTCCTTTGCCCAAATTGCGTACGCTTGAACAGCACGGTCATCTTTTGCATCGAGCATTTTTGCGATTTCATCACAATTCTTTGTATAGCCGTGATGTATACGTACAATGGTGCCGCCATTTGCATTTCGATCACCTTGAGAATACTTAACAGCCGTTGGTGTAGCTGAGTCGCCCTTGAACTCCATGATAGTGTAGGTTGCTGTGCCGCCTGCACTTGTTTTCGTTACTTTACATGCCAACATAAAGCTTTGGTAAAGAAGTTTATATTCACCCGCACCGATACTTGTTATGCCGGTGCTTTTATTTCCAAGTTTATTTGTCCAAAAAGTATCTAAGCTTTTTGCTGCATCTCCAGGAGCATGAAAGTCGTTTGTGCTGCCTGCAATTATTTCACTACAGTTGCTACCCTTTACGTCACGCGTAAATCCAAGATCACACAATAACTTTCCTGGCTCGTTCTCATAACCCCATAGCTTGGCAGCCTTTTTTATCCATACACTGCCCTCTTTATTTGATCCATCACCACAGTTTTCTATACCATCATCTGACGAGTCGTTGATAATTCCTGTATCTGCTTCGTTTTGAGTTGGTATAGGGACAAGTGGAAACAAAGGGTTAACGGTCGCACCTGCCCAAGAGTGAAACCATTCAAAACTCTGTCCTTCCTGTGCGGTCATATGACGATTCTTTACATATGTAGCCCCCACACCGCTAAAGGTTTGTTTAAATGCACCAACTTCCATACAACGACGGAGTGCTTTGTAGTATGCAAAAGAACGAGCTCTGTCAGTAGGATTTAGTTCACTTGTTTTTGTAAGAGCCCCCGCCTGCTCTATCGGTGCGGTTATACCGGTAACAAGTAATACTCCAGCAATAACAAATACTGCTGTAGTTTTCTTAAAGCTACGCCCAAACAAAGAGAGATAACCCCTTTTGGGATTATCTCTCTTAATTACAGTAGATAAGTTGCTACTACTTTTGTCATACCAACGGTGTTTCATGTCTGTATTCATTGAAACACAAGCGGTATGGTTTTAGAAGAGTTATGTCAGCGATTGAGCAAGTATGATCTAGGTATACCTATTATCGAGAATAGAGCCAGTCGGCAATTTTTTCTTTACCGTTAACTGTGACATATGTAATCTTCATATATGTTTCGTATGGATTTGCTTCGACAGCATCCGGCGCTAACTCTAGCGCACGGTTTTGATCGCTATTATTTGAAGATAGAGTGATTATCTCAAGAGTTCGTCCTGTCTCATCTTTGTTAAGAGTTGTAACACTTTGAATGTCCTCTTTAGTGCGGTATGCTTCAATGTCTCCGTTTTCAGGATTTGAAGTAACGAGGTTTAAAGATAGATCAAGGGCATTGATATTTGTGTTCGCATTAGCGACGAATGCAAGATTCTCGTTTGACTCCCAGCCTTCTTCAAAAAGACTTTTTTCAAAATACTTTGCGTTATCTTCGCTTACGCTTCTCGCATAGTCCATTGTTTCGCCTTCAAAACCAACCCAGTCGGTGTGAATTTTTTCATTATCACTTCCCGCGTTGCTCCAAGAGGTTAAACGTTCAACGGTAACTTCTGCAAGCTCTTCGTCGCTAAGTCCAGCAGGGATTTCAAGATCCATTTCGCTTGGAAGGAGTTCGCCAGTGTTAGGTACTTCAGGTGTTACTGGAACTTCTTCACCAGGATTTTGTGGACCACTGTTGCTTGTAGGAGTTTCAGCTGGTTTTTCGCCTTGACTTGACATTATGTATGCACCCGCACCAGCGGCTACTGCAAGGGTTGTAATACCGGCAATAATTTTGGTACGTCGTGAAATAGGTTTCTTCTCAGGTTTCTTGTCTGTTTCTGTAGGTGGAACAACACCTGTTGTAGGACGTTCTAGTGGAGCGATTGCATAGCGTAATCGTTCGTCGTTGTTGAATTTGTTGCTAGATTCTAACACTGTGGTGATCCTTTTCGCGCTTGGCGCCATTATATGTAATGCATCGACTTGGGCTATTGCAACTTCAGCACCGGAGTGCTTTGTTACCGTTAATATATCACAAAAACGCTAAAAAGTAAATACCTTATGCTTCAAAACTTGCAAAAATACAAGGAACGTCGTAATTTATAGAGAGTATGAAGATAAAACAAACAATAAAAACACTTGTCGCCGGATTTTTTGTCCTTGCACTCGTCGCAGTTGCATCGCCTGCAGCGAGTACTTTCGCAGCTGCAGATACACCAGGTAATAACGGATGTGGTGTTGATACGGCTATCATTACTTGTACTGACACTGTAGATGTTCGACAAGATGGCGTTGAAAATACCGCTGTCTGGGGGCTTTTGCTTCTTGCTATTAATATATTGAGCGCCGGTGTAGGAGTTGTCGCCATTGGTGGTGTTGTTTATGGCTCTATTCTCTATACCTCTGCTGGTGGTAACCCAGAACAAGTAAAAAAAGCTATGGGAATCATTACGAATGTCGTTATCGGTGTCGTCGCTTACGCTTTGATGTTCTCGGTTCTGAACTTCCTTATTCCAGGAGGGTTATTTAACTAATGAATATTCTTAAAAAAGCACTTGTGGTCATGGTGTTCGCTGCTTTCGTAGTTGCTCCAACTTTTGCAATAGTTTCATCCCCTACAGTATCAGCAGCGAAGGCAATATCTACGTCTAAATGTCAGCCATCATTCCTTGGTATACCACCTTGGTACCGTGGACTTGTTGATGGATCAACCGGAAAGTGTGAAATCGTGGGTCCTGGAGAGAAACTCCCTAGTGGACAGACCCTCGATCTCAGTGGATATATTTGGCGAATCGCACTCAACCTGATTGAAATTGCACTGGTGATCGTTGGATATATCGCCTTCTTCTTTGTATTATATGGTGGATTCCAGTTCTTAACCGGTGGTAGCAACCCAGCACAGATCGAAAAAGCTCGAAAGTCTATTTTGAACGCCGTAATCGGGTTAGCAATTTCAATTGGAGCAATCGCAATAGTAAACCTTATATTTAGGATTTTAGGATAATATGATTGATAAACTACTGATTCAATTGGCACTTTCAGCGGGTACGGGTAAGGGTCAAGTAAATATCCCACAACTTACCGCAGAGGTTGTGGTGCATAACGTTCTTAATATTATGTATTTCTTGCTCGGTGTCATTGCGGTGATTGTTATTATCGTTGCAGGTATCACCTATTCAACGTCGTCAGGTAATCAGGCATCAATCACAAAGGCAAAGAACATGATCCTTTACGCTGTTATTGGAATTGTTGTTGTTATTTCGGCTTACGCAATTACAAACTTTATTATCGATAGGTTCTAAGGATGAAAAAAATCAAACAACTTATCATCGTGGCTATGTTCGCACTAGGGTTTGGGTTACTCGCACCAGTCCCTGTCGGTGCAGCAAGTGTGATCGACACACAGTGTGCTCAAAACAAAGATTCTGCTGTCTGTAAAGATAGAAACGCGACGCCAGAGAGCTTTATTACTACTGTTATTAACGTGCTGCTGTTTCTCGTAGGTGCGATTTCTGTGCTCATGATTATTATCGGAGGTATTTTGTACGCTGTGTCTGCAGGTGATGCAGGTGCGGTCACAAGGGCCAAGCATACGGTCACCTATGCGGTGGTGGGACTGGTTGTTTCGTTTGTGGCGTATGCAATTGTTAACTTCGTTATAAAACAATTAACCTAGCCACCCCCCTTAACAAAGTTCATAATATCTGCTATAACATTAACAAGAGATTCTATAAGAAAGGAATTTATACACAAAATGAAAATTACTAAAAAAGCATTCGCGGCTATGGCCGGTCCAACAGCACTCGCACTTGTTGCGGTATTCGTTCCAACAGACACTTACGCACAATCTACTAGCGGTGGAATTCAAGGTGGTATTAACGCAGCTAAGCCAAGTGGTAACGTTGCAACTAACCTTAACGACGTCTTTACGACTGTTGTAAACGTACTTCTCTTCGTGATTGGTGCGATCTCTGTTATTATGTTGATCTTCGGAGGTATTCGTTACACTCTTTCAGCTGGTGACAGCGGTGCAGTAACTGCAGCAAAGAACACAATTCTTTACGCAATTGTTGGGCTAATCATTGCCTTCCTCGCGTTCGCAATTGTTAACTGGGTACTTACAGCACTTAAGTAAGTCGTCCAAAGCAATCTTATAGAATTAAAAGTCCCCGGGAAACCGGGGCTTTTCTTTTGTGTAAGATCAATGTAATTTTTTGGATATAAAATAAGCTCCAGGAAAGGAGCTTATTTTATATTAATCGTTTGAAGATTATTGAACTTGGATCTTTTTCGCTTGTTCTTGCTTGATCTTGTTGAAAGTAACTGTGAGGACGCCGTCTTTAAGGACTGCTTCTACTTCGTCTTCTTTCACGCTTACAGGCAATGCGAGTGTACGGCTGAATTCACCCCAGTAACATTCTTGAATGTGCCAGTTGGTTGCATCTGTGTCGTCACCGCTACTGAGTGTTCCGCTGATCGTCAAGATGCCGTCGCTAATGCTGACATCAAGTTCTTCTTTGTTTACACCAGCAGTACGAGCTTTAACAACAAGTCGTTCTTCTGTTTCGTAGACATCCACTGCAAGTTGGCCAGGGAATTCTTCTTCGCTGTCATCCCAAGTATCGTCGGTTGCGGCTGGCGCTGTTGCGTCAGTTGATGAAAGGTCGTCGTCGCTCAAAAAAGCTGCGGCTAGTTCATCTTCAATTAATAGGTCTTCGTTTTGCTTGCGGGCCATGATATCCTCCACTTTCTCTAGGCTCATTTGACAAATAGTCCTTCGTATTATAACGGTCATACCTACTATAAGCAACAACATAGGCATGTTAAACGTAAAAAACACAATAGTTGACATACTGCTCTCGTTTATCGCCCCACACCCCTGTTCTGGATGTGGTATTTTGGGATATACTTTTTGTGACAATTGTAAATATAACATCATTTCCGAAGCATTTTTATGCTGTATCGTGTGTGGCAAACCAAACAATAAGAACGTGTGCTACAACCATAATCTGGCGTTTCAGCAAGCATACATTGTGGGTGAAAGAGGCGGTGTGTTGCAGCGACTCGTGGGCGGATTTAAGTTCCGGAATGTAAAAGAGGCTGCACTCCCCCTCGCCGAGCTACTATATGATAGACTTCCGCAGCTTGGCCGACAATATGTTATCGTTCCCATTCCCACCATCCCCGCACACATTCGTGAGCGAGGATATGATCATACGCAGTTAATTGCTGAACGACTTGCCTCTTTGACGCACAGCTCTGTCGCACGCGTCCTACTTAGACGAGAAATGTATGTTCAACACCGCTCAAGTCGAGAAGAACGTTTGATACAGGCTCAGTCTGCCTTTACTGTGGAGAGTGTGTTGAATCCAAAGCTTACTTATATTCTGTTGGATGATATCATTACGACCGGCGCCACCATTCAACAAGCGGCACAGTTGTTAAAAGATTCAGGCGCTATACATATATGGGTGGCGGCAATCGCACGACAACCTCTCGACTGAATCCCCTCTATCTGTTAAAATGTTCAAGAAGCAACAAATTTGCAGACCCTGGAGGGGTCGCATAGTGGTTTAGTGCACCGGTCTTGAAAACCGGAGTGGGGCAACTCACCGAGGGTTCGAATCCCTCCCCCTCCGCCATATAAAATAGACGACTATAACGGTCGTCTTTTTTATTTGTTAAACGTTTGTGAAGCCAGCGCTTGAGCCGGGTGCAACTGCACTCAGTATGAAGTTCACTGCTGCATAAGCAACGAACGCAATGATCAGTCCGACGATTGCGTAAAGAATAGTGTTTTTTGCTGCAGTAACTGCAGATGAATTACCAGCAGACAGCACATAGCGGAGTCCACCAAATATAAGCATGACTACACTGAGGGCACCAACTACAAACAGAAGTATGTTGGTTATGGTCGTAAGAATACCTGCTCCACCAAAGAGATCAGCAGGTTGACCATCACCCTTGGCTGCATTTACACCGTCTTGGATGGCAGATTGAGCAAATGCGGTATCGGTAAGTAGAAAAACGAGACCAAGCGCGAGAGTAACGAATAGTACAGGGGTAAATGTTCGTAAAAGTTTCATTCCGCTTCTCCTTTATTAATATTAAACAATTATATATTAATTATAGCAAATATTAACTGAGGAATCTAGTCGTCACATCTGTTTTATGCTACAATCGTTCAAGTCGTAGACCTCACATTGAGGCGTACGTATGGAGGAGTACCCAAGTGGCTGAAGGGGACGGTTTGCTAAATCGTTAGTCTGGGGAAACCTGGAGCGAGAGTTCGAATCTCTCCTCCTCCGCCAAATGAAGAAAGCCTTGCTGTATCAAGGCTTTTTTCTTTTTGCTCATGGTATACTGAAATCACAATGAATCCAGATCAAGATAAGCAAAATTACTGGGAAAAACCAGAAGACGATCCAGTGACTGTGGAAGCGTCGGAACCTGTTTCTGAAAAAGTAAACGCTGAACAAGATGTCGTTACATGGACTGCTCAAGAATACGTGCATATTGATAAGTCACCCCTATGGTTTGTGTTATTCGTTCTGGTTGCTCTAGGACTAATTGCGGTTGATATCTTCGTTCTGAAGTCCTGGACCTTCTCTGCGCTTGTCGTCGTTATGGCTGTTGCGGTAGTAATCTACACACGCCGACCACCTCGTATTTTGACTTATGGACTCAGCGCTAAACAAGGACTGTATGTCGGTGAGCGTTTGTATCACTTTAGTGAATTTAAGGCATTTGGCATCATTAAAGATGGCGACCACAACTCAATTATGCTGATTCCTTCAAAGCGCTTCTCACCTGGTGTATCTGTATACTTCCCGGAAGAGGCTGGTGAAGAGATTGTGGATATTCTAGGTAAGCAACTTCCAATGGAAGATCTAAAGCTCGACGTGATCGATATTGTCGTTCGCAAACTTCGTCTCTAAGCCCCCTTTTATTACGCCGTACCATTGGCCACAGATCGTTTACTGTGGTACAATACCCTTTGTTCGTAACGCAAGAAACGAAAGTACCTTCTAGTTACAATGATATAGCTCGTTGTTCTTAAGACAACGGGTTATATGTATGCACCTGTAGCTCAGCTGGATAGAGCGCTGCCTTGCGGAGGCAGAGGTCGTAGGTTCAAATCCTGCCAGGTGTACCAAGATTATTTTAAAAACCACTCCTTCACTGGAGTGGTTTTTTGATTGGGACAGTAGCGACTAAATAGCCAAAGTGCAGATAAGTATTTTTGGATCTGAACTATTGGTTGAAGTGATTCGCTCTTCGTACTTTAGTTTCAGTGTTTGTGAGCCCTTTGTTGCCTCGTACATTAGATTCGCTGTGTAAGATTCACCCGTATTAAGTGGTCCGCCCCTAAACATTGGATCTTTTCCGGCTATTTGTGGAGCGCTGGTGACCCCATTGTTATCCAGATTAAACATAGTGCTGTTGATGTACTGAGTTTTGTCTGTTGTGTTTTTTGCAGTAACGTTCACAAGGATAAATTCCTTTCCTGGCGATGGTGTGAGGGATGTATCTGTGGGTGTAAAATTACGTGTAACAGTATTAATTTTTAAACTAAATACTCCGAACTGTGCCGTCTCCCCTTTTGAAAAATCTTTTTTTGCATCAAGTTGCTTTAGAAGTACTTCATTTTTCTGCTGGATAGTCGCCAGTGTTCGCGCTTGAGTGTCCAAACCAAAGTTGATCTGAGTCAATCGAGTTAATCCAACTGCGAGGAACCCAAGCAATAGAAGCGTTCCGATGATGATATTCGCGAGTACGGCGACACCTCCGGTAACAATACCTACGACGGAAAGACCTTTTGACGTAGTGCTACGAAGACCTATGATCCCAAGAACAATAGCTGTAATACCGGCGATAAGTCCCCAGAATGGAATGGGGCTTGTGACGAATGCAGCAATACCTACAGTGAGTGCTGCAACTGAAATAGTATTTGTCTGAGTGTGCGATTTTTCTGCCATAAAACTCCTTATGTGTCTAAAGTATATCGCACCTTCGATTCATAGTAAGATAAAGCTATGCAAGATTCTATTTTTACAAAAATTATTAAAGGTGAGATACCCTCTCACAAGATTTATGAAGACGAACACGTCTTTGCTTTTTTGGATATTCACCCAGTTACCCCTGGGCACACGCTTGTGATTCCCAAAAAACAGGTCGAATTTGTGTGGGACCTAGATGACGACGAATACCAGCACCTTACTGCCGCGGTGAAAAAAATAGCACTGTACATTCGCGAAACACTGCAGGTGCCCTATGTTGGCGAACAGATTATAGGTGTTGATGTGCCACATGCACATGTGCACCTTGTGCCTTTTACACATGCGATTGAGTATCACCAAGAGGCTGATTCTTCAGCCGAACCAGATCACGCTGCGCTTGCGAAGGTGGCTGAATTACTTTCGTTTTGAGTTCCAAATTTTTCTACGAGTGTGCTCCGTAATCCAAGCGCTGCAACAGTTTCATAAAATACGTCGTAGGCCGTCTCTTCATGCGCTTCATTTTCGGAAGAAGACTCTGGTTGTTGTGTGGGGCCAGTCATCCATGCACCGCCAACACTAAATCGAACAGGCCTAGGGTGTTCGGGTGTTGGTCGACGATCAATACCGATACGGTAATATAAGCCCATAACAGTAATTGCAAGAAATCTTTGTGGACGATTGCTTTCATCCTTTAGCTCCCAGATAGCTTGTGTAACCTCGGAAGTGTGTATGTGGCTACGGAGATTTGCTAATACTTCAGAGTGCTGAAGGTCTTGGTTTTGTGCAAGCATTAAAAGATATTCAGCGTGTTGGCTGACGTTTTGGTCTAATTCCGGAGTGTTTGTTTTAAATACATCCTGATAAGTAACGTCATGTTCCATGATTATATCCAGAATAGCACTAGCGGATTGAAAAACAAGACCCTTCTGGCAAGCGATCGCTATCTGTTAGAATAGGGTAAATGTCATTACATATCGTCACTGTCGGAAAAAAACACGAGTCATGGGTAGTGGAAGGAATTGAACGCTACCAGAAACGCTTGAAAGCACCCTTTTTAGTAGAATGGGTACTTTTAGCTCACTCGTCTTTTGAAGGGCTTAAAGCGCGTCAGGATGAGTCTGAGCGGCTATCTTTGAGGTTTGATGCTTATGATTACGTCATCTTGTTGGACGAACGGGGTAAGTCGCTTGATTCCCCTCGCTTTTCTAAGGTGGTGCGCGAGCAACTCGATCAATCGCGTAAGGTTGCGATTGTCATTGGTGGTGCCTATGGAGTTACGGATGAGTTACGAGAAAAATCTGACCTTGTATGGTCACTCTCGCCACTCGTATTACCTCATCAGTTAGTCCGGCTTATATTGATTGAACAAATTTACCGCGCGCAGCAAATATCGCTGGGCGGATCTTATCACCACGAATAGCTAAAAGTTTTGTTGGGTGGTATCGGTGTTATTGTACTGCGCATCAGATTCTTTTACCTGGTTGATAATACCTGCAAGAATAAGCAGTGAAACGGGGATAAATATGACCATTGAAGCGACTGCGAGTATAATTCCGGCTATCGACTTCGCTCTTCCGATCCGACCTTCCTTCAAGGCGATAGTACCAAGTACGATTGCTGCAATCGCAAGAGGTATTGAAAGCACTAGGACAATACTGAAGATAAACGCATTTATTCCAAGTATGAGCACACGAGTCGAGAGTGCATCGTATTGTTTTTGTTGTTTCTCTGTTCGGGGTGGTTGATCCATCTGACCTCCTGTTATTACCTCTAGTTTAGTGTGAAGGGAGGGTGTGGTCAAATAGTATACCTGAAACTATATTGACAAAAGGTAAAGCTTATGCTATCATTCAAACAGTTACAAACAAAAAACAAACATGAATAACCTTATAAACCCCATCACTATCGCCCTTACCGTAGCCACAGCTTTTGGCATATTTACACATGATACGCAACTTGACCGTGCGACGGCAATTGCGATTGCAACTCCAGCAACAATAGCGGCGTATGCTGCTGCCGATGCTTCGATTAAATCAAGTGATCACACGCACGTTGAAAAGGTTACGATTCACCGCCACCTCGGTTCGATTAGGATGAATGTTCCACGTATTCAACCTCGTGACGATGATCGCCGCTATGTTCTTACAAAGAAAATAATGCTTGGAAGTGACACTACTTCGTTGTGGCCTTCAGTTTAATTCTATTTTAGAACTTCAAGTTCGTGTTCAAGCTGTACAACTACAGCTTGTTTTTCTTCAAGTTGCTTTTTGGTCTCTTCAACTAGTGACGCGGGCGCCTTTTGAAGGTAGTTTACGTTTTTGAGGCGACCAGATAGTGCCTGGATATCGTGGTGTGTTGCTGCAAGGCGTTGTTCGAGGTTGATCTGATGTTCAGAAAGTGTTTCCTCTGATACATCAAGCCATGCATCGCGGCCACTGACGGCGAGGCGAAGACCTTTCGGCTGGTCTGGACTGATGACGTCTTTAAGTTTCGCAAGGCGTTTAATGAGATCTTTATTATCTTCAATCAAACTATCTTGTAGGTACAGAAGAGCATACTTCTCGTTACCAGGAAGTGAGGTGATCACAAAACGGGCTTCGGTGACAAGTTTTTGAACTTGCCCAAATTCTGCTGCTGAAATTTGATCATACTCGATGATTTCTGGCCAAGTCTCGGAAATAAGGAGACTTGAGTGCCATGGGAGTGTCTGCCAGATCGTTTCGGTGACGAATGGTGCAAATGGATGTGCAAGTTTCAAGCTGGTGTCGATTACCCAGGCTAATAGGTCTGGGTTGTCTTGGTCCTTAGATGCTTCAATGTACCAGTCAGCAACACTGTCCCAGATAGCGTGGTACATAGCGTCGCTTGCTTCTGCAAATCGATATCCGTCGAGCGTTCGTTCGATATTCTCTTTTGCTGAGCTTAATTCACCAATAATCCAGTGGTCGGCAAGGGATTTGGCGATAGGCTCACTAGGGATATAGTTATCCCCTAGTTTGTTTTCAATGAAGCGTGCAATGTTCCAGAGTTTATTACAGAAATTACGGCCGGCGACGATACGATCGGTACTAAATGCTTGGTTTTGACCAGGGCTACGGCTGGCGATAAGGCCAAGTCGAAGTGCGTCCGAGCCGTAGCTCGCGATTGACTCCATTGGGTTGATGACATTGCCCTTACTTTTGCTCATTTTTTGAGCGTGTTCATCGAGCACCATACCGTGAAGATAGACGTCTTTAAAAGGTATCTTATCTGTAACGTATAGGCCAAGCATGATCATACGAGCAATCCAGCGGTCCAAGAGGTCGGTGCCTGTTTCCATGAAGCTTGTTGGGTAGAAGCGAGACAGGTCTCCATCGGTTGCCGCATCTGTTGTGATAAATGGCCACTGACCACTGCTAAACCAGGTGTCAAAAGTATCTTCTTCGCGGCGGTATGTCTTGCCGTCTATTTCAATTGTCTTTTCGTCGACACGTTCGTCAAAGATCCAGTCCTGGTCATCAACAATATTTTGGAAAGCAGGAATTGGTATCCCCCATGGGATCTGTCGAGAAAGGTTCCAGTCGTGAACATTCGCAAGATATTGCTTGAGAATTTGCTGTTTACTAGCTGGGAAAAAGTTGATCTCATTTGCTTCAAGTGCTTCGATCGCGCGTTTCGCAAGGGGCTCAATCTTGAGGAACCACTGTTCTTTTATGAGAGGTTGAATAGGGAGTCCGCTCTTGTAGTCGTAGCCTACTGTGTGTTCGATAGGCTCTTCTTTACGAATGAGTTCTTCTGCGGTCAGTGCTGCGAGTGTTCGTTTACGAGCGGTTTCGGTGTCGAGTCCCATGAATTGACTTGGAACGTTGATCATCGTGCCGTCGAAATCAATAACTTGAATGCGGGGAAGGTCATGGCGCTTCCCTACTTCGAAATCATTTGCATCATGTGCAGGGGTGATTTTTACTGCGCCGGTCCCGAAGGCAATATCAACGTAGTCATCGGCGATGATTGGAATTTCTCGGCCTGTAAGTGGAAGGAGAACATGTGATCCAATGAGGTGTTTGTAGCGTTCGTCGTTTGGATTTACTGCAACTGCAGTGTCGCCAAAGAGTGTTTCGGGGCGAGTTGTTGCGATAATAATTTCACCGATCTTGTCGATAAGTGGGTATGCAACATGCCACAATGTTCCCTTTTCTTGCTTGTGATCAACTTCGATGTCTGCGTAGCTTGTTTGGAATTTTGTGCTGTAATTTACAATGCGCTCACCTCTGTAAATAAGGCCTTGGTCCCATAGTTTTTTAAAGGTCGCATTAACCGTATTAATAACCTTTTCATCCAATGTAAAGACAAGATCATCCCATGATGCACTGACACCAATAGCGCGAAGTTGCAGTTCCATGTTGCCTCGTTGTTGGTCAACGAAGTTCCATACTTGGCTGTAGAGCTGTTCGCGTGTAAAGTCGAATCGACTCTGCCCTTTCTTTTCGAGTTCTTTTGCAAATACAACCCATGTTTCAAAGCCTGCGTGATCGGCACCAGGAATATATACGGTGTCGAACCCTTGCATACGTTTGTATCGAACCAAGATGTCCTTTAGGCCCATATCAAGGGCGTGGCCAATGTGAAGATTTCCATTAGCGTTTGGAGGGGGCATGACAGTGCTGAACGGCTCACCTTTTCCGGATGGCTTGAAGGCACCACTCTTCTCCCAGAGGGCGTAAATGTTTGGCTCGTATTCGTTCGGTTCGTAGGCTTTTGCGAGCTTCACACGTCTCTCCTTATTCCACGTGAAATGTTTAACTATTTTGTAAGAATTCACGTGAATGTTTCTAGTTTTCAATTATACCATAACCCCCGTTGTATAATGGGTTACATGATTGAGCTTCAGAAGTGTACTGACAAAGAGCAATGGGACGAATATGTATTAGAGAATGGGGGTCACCCACTCCAGCTTTGGGGTTGGGGTCAAGTAAAGGCTGCCCATGGGTGGACTGCAGAACGAGTATTTGCCTACGACGCGGATAAAGATGATGAGATCGTCGGTGCTGCACAGGTGTTGGTGCGACGACTTCCCTTCCCGTTTAAGTCTTTTTCTTATATTCCTCGTGGTCCTATCGCGAGTGATGAGCACAGAAGCGAATTCCTTACAGGGCTCTCTACTCTTGTGAAACGAGACTACCAATCCGTGTCTTTGTCAGTCGAACCGGACACTCTTGAATTTGAAGCGCCTCAAGGGTGGAATAAGTCGACAAACAAAATTCTTTCACCGGATACGATTCTCTTAGATCTTAAAAAGAGTGAGAGTGATTTGCTTGCTGACATGGTGAAGAAAACAAGGCAGTATATCCGTAAATCTGCAGCTGAAGGTATTACGATTAAGCAAGTTCGAACAAAAGAAGAGCTTGAAGAATGTTTGTTTATCTACCGACAGACCGCAGAACGAGCAAAGTTCAACCTTCACACTACGCAGTATTACTACGATGTGTTTCAGCTTATGGATGACCACTCCCCTGTTTTCGCGGCGTATTTAGAAGGTAAACCAATTGCTTTCTTGTGGATGGCTATTAGTGCTGATACTGGCTATGAACTCTACGGTGGCATGAACGACGACGGTCAAAGATTGCGAGCTAACTACGCTTTGAAATGGCATGTTATTCGTAAGATGAAAGAATGGGGCTTAACAAAGTACGACTTCGGTGGACTTGTCGTTGGGGGTGTTTCTATCTTTAAGCAGGGTTGGTCATCTGTTGAGACATCATTTGCAGGGACTTATGACGTCGCCCTCTCCCCTCTTTATGCTTTATGGAGCAAAGGTCTTCCAAAAGCAAAAGCAATCGCACAAAAACTAAGGCGCTAAATATAATATAATTAAAACATATTATAGTAATATGTCAATATACACTAAGCCCAAGCTGTTTTGGTCATTGAAAGGCTAGGGATTACCTCTAATTCAAGAGGGGATATAGGCTGTTTCTTTTGTGCGTAATAATATCCAAGCGCGCCAATCATAGCGGCGTTGTCTGTACAGAGGCTCATTGGAGCGTATTCAATCGCAAGAGGTAAACGCGCAGTTAGTTGTGTGCGTAATTCTTGGTTAGCTGCAACACCACCTGCTATAACAACAGAAGCAGGAAAGTGGTCTTTGAAAGCTGTTTCAGCTTTATCAACAAGTGTTTCGATTGCAACTCGTTGGAAGCTGGCCGCAAAGTTTGCCTTCTGGACGTCGTTTAAGAGCCCTGCGAGCTCACGTGAAGGGAAAGACGTTTCAACACCCACTTCACGTTGAACTGCTCGTAGAACGGCTGTTTTGAGGCCTGAAAAGCTAAAATCATATCTTCCTTGCATTTTAGCCTTAGGCAGCGCGTAAGCATAGGGGTCTCCATTTTTTGCCGCCTCTGTTATGGAAGGTCCACCAGGGTAGGGGAGTCCGAGGATCTTTGCAACTTTATCAAACGCTTCTCCGACTGCGTCGTCTTGCGTTTGGCCCAGAAGAGAGAAGTCGCCGTGATCTTTAAATAGAGCAAGTTGTGAGTGACCACCACTTACGATGAGGGCGAGCATAGGGAATACCGGTTGCCTCGACGGGAGTGCCAGTGCGACATCATTAGATTGATCTGTAATAAAGTTTGCATAGACGTGCGCCTCTACGTGGTGGATAGGATAAAGTGGTTTGTTTTTTAATGTCGCAAGAGTTCGAGCAGCAAGTGTACCGACTAACAGTGACCCTATTAATCCCGGTGCGTATGTGACGGCGATTGCGTCGATATCATCCCAAGTGAGGTGTGCTTCCGTTAAAGCCTTCTCGATAACAGGATTGATTACTTCGATGTGACTACGCGCAGCGACCTCGGGGACGACGCCACCATATACGGCGTGAATATCGATTTGTGAATGCACGACATTAGATAACAGCCGGTGACCGTCTTCAACGATTGCGGCGGCTGTTTCGTCACAACTACTTTCAATTCCTAATATTCTCATCTGTTACATTTTAACATGATGAACTTTTTCCTGGTATATCTTGTCCAAAGCTGAGAGTAAGCTTAGAATTATCAGTAGGGTTTCAGTTAATTCTCAGGAGGGCTGCATGAAGGTGATAGCCTTAGGTTTTGTGTGTATTTTTTTCGGGATAATCCTGTGTGGTGATCACGTTGCAGGGGTGACGAAAGACGTTTTGTGGACGACGGCCGGCAGTGTAGATGTGGCAAAAAATATTGTATCGCCCACAGTACCAGTGCATGAGTGCCCAACATACGTACAAGATACTTTTATACCGTTTCTCAACCAAAATAAGAGTATGTGTATGTACGGAAACCTTCACACGCGATTTGGTACATTTTTTGATGGAAGCAATCGACGCGCTGTAATTGCAAGGCCATTTGATACCGAGCTACATCAATTGTGGGGAGTGTGCGATGGGTTTCGTTGCCAATATTCAGCAGAAACAGATGTGCTTGTGACGCAAACGATGATTAGTCAGTATATGCCAGGGGTGATTGTATATAAAAATGCATCCAAGAAAATATCAGTGAGCAAAGATGTACAGGGCAATTCTAAATTTACGTTTAACGGAGGTGTGCCAGATTACAGTTTACGTGTACCTGATGGACCATACATTCCGGCATCAAGCTTTGCACTTTCGAATAATGGCGAATGGCTCGCCGTGGAACTTCGTGACGAGGGTGTTGCACTGATAAAGATACAAGACTTGTCTGTGCGACACATTACCTCGATCAGCCCGACCTACGGAGTCGGATTTGATCCATCGGTCGAACTGGCTGTTTCTAATGACGGTAAAAGTATTTTGTTAACGGGTCAGAATTCTGGGTTTATGATGATCGATGTCGTTCCAGGTTGCGGACAATCAATTGTGACAGGACTCGTGTTCGCGGAAAGTACGGTTCGTTGTCCTTACTCGGATATGCAAATAGGAAATATAGTGCAGAGTTTTTTTGCCGGATATAGACCACTGTTTAACGATAATGGCACACAGTTGGAAGCCATCGTCAGCTCCTGGACCGGGATGCGGCTTGTCACATTGAGTATTGCGGGCCCTCGGCCCGATCCGGTATACGACTATATAGCGCTGGGTGATTCGTTTGTGAGTGGAGAAGGTGAATCGGATAGATCTTATTACATCGACCAGACGAATAGTTGCCATGTAAGTCGACGCGCCTATCCATTTTTGGTTAGTTCACTTGCTTCATTCCTGGGTTCAAAGGTTGGGTCGGTTGCATGTGCAGGCGCGCGTATAGGTGACATTATTGGCGCACCTTCGACGTACAAAGGACAGGGTGGGAGGTTCGCCGCTACAAATGATTTAACGGTCAAGCAAGCCCACGCGCGTACTGCACTGACGTCTGGTGTTATTCTGCAGAGTGATTTTGTTGAAATGTACACTCCAAAAGTCGTGACGGTAGGGGTTGGGGGTAATGATGCGGGGTTAATGGGGAAATTACGCGCCTGCGCGATGCCAGGAACCTGCGAATGGGCAACTGGGAATGGGTTACGTAAAAGTGCTGATGAAATACGAAGAATGTTTGATAAACTCGTATTTCTCTATACGGATCTTGTTCGCAAGTCGAGCACAACACGGTTTTATGCGATCGGGTATCCGAATATCATGCACGCCGCCGGTCTGTGCGATTCGGTGACACAGGTTTTGTTTGATACAACTGAACGTCAATTCATGCGGGAAAGCTTGCAGTACTTGAATCTAGTTGTGAAAGCAGCCGCAGAAAAAGCAGGGATAGGGTATATCGATATTCAGAATAGTTTCGAGGGTAACGAATTGTGTAGTGGTGGTTCTGTGCCCGCAATGAATGGCCTGCGATTAGGCAAAGATGTGCCGCTTTTGTCAGCCTTTCCAAGTATTAAAGTGTTTGCCTCAGAAAGTTTCCATCCAACCCCTGCCGGGCATACACTAATCGCCGGGGTTATACATAAAGCCCATCCTGATCTACGAGAGGGGAGGTATTGTGAAGGCGATCAGCTCGTGTGTCCAAAACAAGTTTCAGTGCCGGGATTACCGCATTATTTCACTGCGGGATCGAACACTACTGCTTCAGGGGCTAGTTACTACGAGTATTTTGCGTATGCAGATAAAACAATCGCACGTATATTTAATATCTTTATAGATTCAGGTGTTTTCTCAATGCATTCTACGGTAAAAGTTGAGCTTCATTCAGATATTGCTGAGCTTGGCTCATTCGTGGTCGATGAAAATGGCCAGGTAGATGTCAGTGTTTTAATTCCCGATTCAATTGGCGACGGAGTGCATGCACTTCATGTACTAGGCGAAAAAGATGATGGTTCGCTTATCGATATGTATCAGTTTATCGAGATTAATAACGAGTCTATTTCGGTGATTGATGCAGGAACAGGAACACTGCAGTCGGATTTAAAAGAGATGAGTAAGGGTGTGCTCGCGCAAAATACACCTACGCAGCTATACTCAAACCCAGATTCGATGGTGCTTGGACAGATGACTCAGCAGCCAAAATCAGAACAACCAAACATACAACAACAAGTCACAACTACGGGTGCAGAAGAGAAAGCATCGAGTCAAAACTATGTACGGGTAATTGTTGGTCTGAGTGTTCTGGGTTTAATTGTGATATTCGTAGTCGTGTTTAGGTGGGTGAAACAGACTGGTTAGGTATAATAACTATATGGCTGGACTACGCACGATAGTAAAAACACTTATTCCTACGGGATTATTCAAGAAAATTGAACCGTATGGACACCTTGGGGAAGCAGTGCTGATGAGCGCACGTTATGGATTTCCAGGGCGAAAACTGCGTATCATCGGAGTAACTGGAACGAACGGCAAGACGACAACATCGTTCCTTATTCATCGATTGCTGCATGAAGCAGGGGTAAAAGTTGCACTTCTTACAACGGTTGCACATGGAATTGGTGATAACATTACCCCTCAGGCAGAGCATATTACCACTGCTCAATCTGGCATTTTGCAACGACGACTAAAAGAGTATGCAGAAGCTGGAGTTGAATGGGTGGTTGTTGAAACTTCAAGCCACTCTCTTGCACAACACCGTGTGTGGGGCATTCCGTATGAAATCGCCGTTATGACGAACATTACGCATGAACACCTTGATTATCACGGTACATTTGAAAAGTACGTTGAAGCGAAACGTGGTCTATTTAAGATCGCCAATAAACATGGGCTTCGATTTGGTGTCGTCAACGAACAAGACCCAAGTGCATCGAAGTTCGTGAAAACTGTTGCGAACTCAACAACATACGGTATAGGTACTGGCGAGCTTACTGCTGAAAAAGTTACGCTGACTGCCGACCACTCAACCTATACAGCAAAAATTGCTGACGATACGTACGATATCCGAGTTAACATTCCAGGCGAGTTCAACGTGAGCAACAGCTTGGCTGCGATTGCAGTGGGCCGAAAGCTCGGGCTATCAAAAGCACAAATTGAAAAGGGTATCGCTGCACTAAAGGGTGTAGAAGGTCGCATGAATGTGATCGATGAAGGACAGAAATTTCAGGTGATTGTGGACTTCGCGAGTACTCCCGACGCTTTTGAAAGATTCTTTGAGAGTGTTCGCCCACTTACGAAAGGTAAGCTAGTTGCAGTATTTGGATCTGCCGGACGTCGTGATGAATCGAAACGTGCTGTTCAAGGACGGATTGCTGGACAGAATTCTGATGTCGTTATCCTTACCGAGGAAGATGATCGTGATATTGATGGTAATGAAATCTTGAATGAGATCGCTGTCGGTGCAAAAAGTGCGGGTAAAAAGGAAGATAAAGATCTATTTCTTATTTTAAATCGTGAAGAAGCAATTGGTTTTGCGATGACTCAGGCAACAAGAAAAGATGATGTTGTGGTGCTTCTTGGAAAAGGACACGAACTAACGATTGAGCGTGCCGATGGCACATACCCTTGGAACGAAGCCGAAGTTGCACGCGCCGCACTACAAGAACTAAAGAAGAGCCACTAACCTTAGTTAAGTGTTAACGTGGTGCATCGAATGTAGCCACCACCTTTAGCAAGTTCAGATACCTCAGGTGTTAATACACGAAGTCCGTGTTCCTCAAGAGCTGCTTTTAGCACTGGTGCATGCGCGCTCATAATAACTGTCTCACCAGTAGATACAAGATTTTGAGCAAATGCATGGGTTGCTTCGTTTATACTGACTTCGATTTTATCAACACCATCAAATTCGGCGAGGATCTGTTGGCTTTCAGGCGTGAAAGCCTCGGGACAGTAGGCGATAAGACCTTTTTGATCTCCTTCTGGAGCTTTGATGATTGAAAGTGCGAGGTCGATATCGTAAAAGAAGCTATCTGCCCAGCCCGAAACGGCGTTAATCACTGGAACGCCTTCGCTATCTAATTCGGGAATGGTTTGTAGTTGGATACGCTCGTATCCTAAAGTATCGGCAGCAAATTCTTGTGCTGCAAGATCGCTACGGTACCCTTGTCCGCAAAACAAGTAGTTTCCGCAGGCGAGCGCATCGCCTTGTCCGCTGAACTTTAGTCCTTCAGGGGCATTAATGACTTTTTTCCCAAGTTGCTCGAGAACTTGTCGTGCGTAAGCTTCTTCGGCACGGCGCACTTCTGGGAGTCGGGCAAGAATCGCAGTATCACCACGAACGAGTGCCCAGTTGGCTGTATAGACACCATCTTGACTATCAACAGGTGAGGATACGGACACGATTGCGATGCCAGCTGCTGATAATGCGTGACTAATCGCAGTGTGTTCACTTACTGCTCGCGTAAGATCAACATGTTGGTCGTCGTAATAAGGATTGATGGCTTGCTCTGCGCTAAAATGCAGGGCGTCAGACATGAGGACAGTGTGATTGATACGTGACATAGATGGTTCTCCGGGTTTAGTAGTAGTAATCTTTAGTGCGTTTGTAGTAGTAATGTCGATATACTTTTTCACCAAGTTTTGTCCATGCCTTGTAGCGAACAGGGCTAATGACGAGGTCATAACAACCGATGTAATCAGTCACGGTCTTGTTAAAGGCAGTTTTAAAGAGCCCAATTCCGTGATGAGGGTGTTCTGGGTTGGTGATTTCGTCACTTGGGGGTGATCCACAGAAGTCGTGGATCAGTGCACCACGTGATTTTGCCCACTCAATAACATTCCATTGTAAGAAGTGACTTGCGCCATACGCGGTTCGTTTTCGAACCGATGCGCCATCTTTGTAGGTGCTTTTTGTGCCGTATACCATTGCGTACGCACCGGCGACCACCTTACCTTCGAACGATGCAAAGAACAGTTGTCCATATCCAGATTTTTCAAACCGTTGCCAATATGTTTTGTAGTAATTATAACTACGAATGCCAAATTGACCATCTGCTGTCTCAGAAAGCAGGGAATACATTTTGCGGCAGTTCTTGTCCGACGCTGAAACTTGCGTAACCGTCACGCCGTCACGTTCTGCACGACGAATCGCGTGTCGACCCTTTTGTGGAAGGCTCATAATAATATCATCGATTGAAGGCGAAAGATCGAGTGTGATCGTTGAAGGATTTGGGATAATAGGCGCAGCCTTCTTTAATCCACGACGAGTAAGGGCAGGTTGCTGCTTCCTTGGAAGCTCAGTTTCAACTCGAACCGCAAAGACACCACGCTTCTTCGCAAAAGGTTCGAGTGCTTTTAAGGTGTCAAAAAGTGCTTTTGTCGATGTGACATTCGGGCCTTTTGGAAGATACCAAAGTTTACCAAGTGGGGGTGTTTTTTTCTCAAGCACTGTCACAGCAAGCGAATTTACAAAAAGAAACCGATGGATATATCCCCCAGTTTCTTTTTGTTCAGCGTATTCATAACTTGAGAAGACATTACCACCGTCCGGATTGCGGAGAATATGTTCATTCCAGTGTGTAATTTCTTCTGGTGTGGCAAATCGAACAGACATTAGATCAATTGTACCGTATCAGAAGAACAGGGGGAAGCCGGTTATGTATTATGCAGCTGGTTGTTGGTTGCGAGAGAGGTAGTCAATTTCTTTGATGATGTCGAGAAGTGCTTCTGCACGTCGTTTTTCGTCGCTGATTGCTTGGGCTGTTTCATTTGCTGGACCAATAAGTGAAGCGTCATCGGTGCTTCGGATCAACATAAGGTAAATGTCGAACTTTTCTTCAGCAGGAAGTTCAAACTTGCCGATAAGTGGGCGAAGTTGCTCGAGTGCTTTTTGCTTAATTCCTTCGAGGTCACTTGAAGCAGGACTTGAAACTGGAGTCGGTGCAGAAAATACAGGTTCAGGTGCCTGTACTGGTTGAAGTGGTTCAACCGGAGGCAAAGATGGAAGCGTCACTGCAGGTGCAGGAGTTTCTTCGAATTGGAGTGCTGGTGTTTCTAAAGTAGGTGTTTCAAAAGAGGGGACGCTTGATTCTGGCGCATCTGGAATAACACCGGCTAATGCCTTTGCGAGCTCTTGATCGTCACTAATTGGTTGTTGCTGTGTCGTGTCTTGCGGCGTAATGTCCATGCCCACCCCTACTTTTCTTTGTTATTTAGCTTATGCTTTCTTAAAAATACTGTATCATAGATTCAAAGGGATGGGCAAGCTTGTGAGTGATACTTTAGATAACGAAAATATTTTGGCGCAAAAAGACCCCGAAGGGGCATTAACAATTGCATCACAGCAATTTACTCAGGCATCATTTGATGCGGTAGTTGAACACAGTGAACACGATGACCGTGAAATTACGGGTCTTGTTGTTACGGGTATGGGTGGGTCTGCACTTGCAGCGCTGATCGCAAAAGTATGGTTAAAGAACGATCTATCAATTCCATTCGAAATTATTCGTGGATACGATCTGCCTGCATATGTTGGACCACACACGTTGGTTATTGCGAGTAGTTATTCAGGTAACACCGAAGAAACAGTAAGCGCACTTGGGCAAGCAAAAGCAGTTGGTGCACAGCTTGGGATTATCGCATCTGGCGGTAAGCTTATCGAAATCGCATCTGAAGGCACTATCTCACACGTGAGTCTTCCATCTGGATTACAGCCACGCATGGCAGTTATTTACAACCTACGCGCACTCTTGGCGTTGCTTGAAAACTTTGGACTCGTTCAAGGGAAATCAGAAGAGATTGCTGCATTATCTGAATGGTTAGGTGCTGAAAGTGCCGCCTGGGCATCAAACATTCCAACCGAACATAACTATGCAAAACAACTTGCAGAGCAAGCAGTGGGTAAGTCACCTGTCTTTTACGGCGGCGCACTAACTTCACCTGTAGCGTATAAATGGAAGATTAGCTGGAACGAAAATGCGAAAAACGTTTCATTCTGGAACGAGTATCCTGAGTTCAACCACAACGAATTCATGGGTTGGGCTTCACATCCGATCGAGAAACCGTTTGCTGTATTTGATCTTGTCAGTTCTTTTGAACATCCTCAAATTCTTCGACGCTTTGAAATCTCTGACCGCCTACTTAGTGGCAAACGACCAAAATCGACAGTTATTAACCTTGTGGGTGATTCGCTCATTGCGCAATTACTTTGGGGCTCTATCTTTGCTGATTATGTCAGTATCTACGTTGCGATCTTGAATGGTGTTGATCCAACTCCAGTAGAACTGATTGAAAAACTGAAAAAAGAACTGTAGGTATCAATCGTATTGGCGTAATGCGTCAATTGGATCTTTTTGGGCTGCCCGGATTGCTGGGTATAGTCCAAAGAGTGTCCCGATAACAAGTGATACAACCGCAGCTACTGCTGCAATTTCCCAATTAAAGAGGGGGTCGAATGGCAAGAACGTACTGATGCCGAAGGCGAGCACGTAGCCGACAATGTATCCACCAATGCCACCGCCAATACTGAGGCTCAGTGATTCGATGAGGAATTGAGACACAATATCGCCGTTGCTTGCACCGAGCGCTTTTCGAATTCCGATCTCACGCGTTCGCTCTGCAACACTGACGAGCATGATATTCATGATGCCGATACCACCAACGAGTAATGAGATAGCTGCAATTGCCGTTGTGGTGCCTGCAATGATACTAAACAGACGATTTGTTGGTTGAGCAATCTGTTCACCAGACAGAACGCTAAAGTCACTCTCACCCAAGTGGTTCTTCAAAAGCGCTTTGTTGATATCTATAATTACTTGATCTAATTCGGAGATTGATTCGCTCTGCACGTTAATTTGTTGGATTTGTAATGATCCGCCGTTTAGTGCGCGTCCTGCTTCGCGTCCAATAATGACTGAGTTATCAAAATCGACACCGTTGTAGTTGATCGGTGTGTTGTCGCGTTTCAAGATTCCGATAACCGTAAACGCTTGGCCACGAATGGTGACAGTTTTGCCAATAGATTGCTCTGTGCCATAGATATCAACAGAAAGTTGTGGACCGATGACTGCTGTATATGGATTGAGATCTGGGTCAAGGAATGTGCCATCTTGAATCTCAAGCCCACTAATCGTTGCAAGCTCGGCACTTGAGGCAACAATTGATGTGCTGACGGATGTTTGTGTACTGGCTTTTACTGCCCCCGAAAGAATCATAAGAGGTGTCACTGCTTTTACGTTCTGGATAGATTGAATAGTGTTCAGGTCATTTTCGGTGAGTGTGCTGGCAGCGAAGTGTTGCGCGCTTGGGAACTGAGTCAGATCTTGTACGCCAGCCTCGGTAGTAGAGCCTGGTCGGATAACCGCGATATTTCCACCAAGATCATCGACTTGATCACCGACGATCTTCCCAGCACCTCCGCTGAGTGCAAGAATCGCTGTAATACTTGCAACACCTATCGCAATTCCAAGCATTGTTAATGTACTACGCATTCGATTACTTTTTAGTGATTGTTTCGCGTTTTGAATATGGTTAATGGTTAAGAAGCGCATTATGATTTCACCTCTTTTTTCTTACGTGCTTTCCGCTTCTTGCCAAGTGGCTTCTTTGAGTTAGCGGGTGTTTTTTTAGCAGGCGCTTGTGTGTCGGTATCGATCTTCCCATCGAGCATCGTAATAACGCGACTGGCGTATGTCGTTAGGTGAGGGTTATGGGTGACCATGATAATGGTGTTGCCGCGTTTATGAAGATCAGATAACTCTTCCATAATAATGTGACTAGCATGGGAGTCGAGGTTACCGGTCGGTTCGTCAGCCAGAATAATCGAAGGATCATTCACGAGTGCACGGGCAATTGCGACACGCTGGGTCTGTCCACCAGAAAGTTGGTACGGCATGTAGTACTCGCGTTCACCCAGGTGAAAATTGTGAAGAATAGTGCTGGCTTGTTTTAATCGAGCAGTTTGTGAGACGCCTTTATATATGAGTGGAAGTGCAACGTTTTCAATCACACTCAGACGAGTAATAAGGTTGAAGCTTTGGAAGATAAAGCCAATTTGTTGACTGCGGATGCGTGCCTGGCGTCGAGAGCTGAGGCTTGCGACAGGTCGTTGTTCGAGTTCGTATTCGCCTTCGATATTGCTATCTAGAAGCCCGAGGATGTTCAAAAGTGTCGTCTTGCCACAGCCACTAGGACCCATAATTGCGATGAATTCACCCTTTTGAATTGTTAAATCGATACCATCAATGGCATAGTGTTCAACGTCACCAAGCCCGAACCTCTTTCGAAGATCTTTCAGGACAATGACAGGCGGGGTCGGGGGTGTTTGTGTCTTAGGCATTTTCTCTATTATGAGAGGTGAAGGCTTGCGATACAACCACAATTGTGGCGTGGAAATAACAACCCTTTGGAATTTGGGCTGATATACTTGTGTACATATGGAGAGGTGGCCGAGCGGTTGAAGGCGCACGCTTGGAAAGCGTGTGTGCAGGCAACTGTACCGAGGGTTCGAATCCCTTCCTCTCCGCCAGAATATAAACCACTTTCTTCTCAGACCATGACCGGCTATTATGTAAGAATAACCGAAAAGGAAATGGGCACGTGGCTAAAAATAATCGTAAAGACCCTTTGGACAAAGAAGAGCGAAGTGCATTAAATCAATTACATAATGCACAGGTGACAATTGAGGTCGCCGTCACGATTCTTGTTTTAACGATTTTTACCATTAATATATCTTCAGCTTTTCCAGGCTACGGTGTACTTGATTTACTTGTGATGCTTCTGGCTGGATTGTTGCTCTTTGTTTTTGGTATCGCGATTACCATCAATATACTTGCGACGAAACGATTAGCGATACCGCTGATGAAACGCATGAAAACTCCAAAAGCATGGCTTGGTGTGGTCTGGGGTTCTGTTATTACGGCCATCCTCTTATTGATGTTTAATAGTCCTTTTAAAGAAGGTGGATTTGAAGATGGGAGCATTGTCCTTCTTGCACTTGTTGGCGTGGTATTCTTTGGTGCAATAATCGGCTTACTCGTAAGTATCCATCGCGTTTGGAAACGTTTTACTAAAAGAAAGCGACCACCTGTCCGATTTATCGTATACGGAATTATTGCCGTGGTAATGATTGGGTTGGCCACGTTTGGAAGCTACACGACAACGGAAGTGGTGAAGTATAACTCGGTTGCGACAACTGACGCTAACTTGGAGTTGGGGCAAACCGAAGTACGTCAGGCTGGAAAAGATGGTGAAAAACATACGAAGCGGAATCTCATTTTTGGTGCAGAAGTATCGACGGACTACTCGGACTCTGTTGATGAAATTATTGCGAATGGAAGTCGACGATACCAGTATATGTATTGTTCAGATGGAAGCTATCGTTATTACACAGCTGAACAGTTTAAAGATCCCAAGGTGGGCTTTACGCACCAAAGTGCTGACGGTTGTGCGCTAAATGGTACAGGAACACAAACGACAATTGCAGACGTACCTCCAGCTGAAAAGATTGTGCAACAAGCACCAAGCCGCAGCATTTATTACCCAACTTCGTATACGACGACGTGTAACCCATCTATATACGGCAGCTCGATTACTTGTCGAACCTACTAATTTTATAAAAAGAAAACCGCACTGGAGAGTATTCTCATCCGTGTGCGGTATGTGTAATTGGCGGATGGCCGGCGAACGAAATTATCGAACGTCGGCCATCCGGCTAGTTAGAACTCGCCGAGGTCTGGCTGCTTCGCCGAAGCTGAACCGTGACCACGTCGTGCCGGCGGAGCTTCCGCTGCTGGCGCAGGGGATCCATCGGTGCCGTTGGCTTGGTGAAGCTTCTTTGCGGTTCGCTTGCCGACACCTGCCTTCTTGATGAGCGCGTTCAGCTCATCCTTGTTTGGATCTGCCATCTGTTGATTCCTCTCGATTGGCTGCCAGAAACGATTTTATTATTTCATAATTCTTATTAGATGTAAAGGGATGGATATCGTAGTAAGCTGCATTTGTATAGGTGAGATTGTAAGCTGAGTCTGAAAATGGCTTTTGTTGAAGGTGCTCCATTACAGATACGTTACCTGCCCAATATGACATCCAGAAGCTGTCGGGGATTTCGGAATCATCGTCGTATGCTGCAAAATCACTTAACACTGCAAATCCAATACGTGTTGCGGGGAGTCCTACGTCAAGCTTGTGATGCGTATACCATGGGGTTGCCTCTTCTGCTTCGGACTTCGCAATCGCAATCGCAGTCATGAAGGGGAGTGCAACGATATCTTCAATTCTGTTGTGCAGGTATGACTCATCCGTTTTGATACGGTTAAGGAATACCTCAAGTGAGTCACCCCATAGTACATATTTCTCAAACATTAAATAGAAGGTGTTTTGAATCATACTTTCTTGCTTATCGCTGTATCTGGAAATTATATCTACTTCAAGTGCGATTTTTTGAAATATTTCGAGGTTAGGGCTATCAACAGAGAATTTATAGAAAGCCTCAACACAGTGATTAAAAATTTCTTGAGGTGCAGACTCGTCGTTTAATTTTGTGAGAACTTCCCTGGCGGTATCTCGCAATGCCGCCGTAACTGTCGGGACCTGCTTATCAAATATGTTTTCGAGTATTTCGGCGGCATCCATAAATCCTGGTAACATCGTTGTTATTTCAAGCCCCGGGGCTGTTGTTTCGAACTCCTTAAGTAGCGAATATGTTTTACTTAATTCCTTATTCGAATCCTTCTCTTCAACTAATAACGTCGCTTCGTAATTTGGATCAAACTGACCCCATCTTCCATCTAATAGCTGCACATAGGTTGCTGCATGTTGCGCATCCTCACGTTTGTATGTCGAGATTAGGTTGCCAAGGAGTTTATTTATTGCGGTTTTTGCAGGATCACTAAATTGAATATCGTACTTTTTTTCATAAGTTTCTAGCATCATGCTTGTTAAAAATATTCCCGATGAGACGGTTTTTTCGTTTCCAGATTCGTTTACACCAGCATGGAGTACATTTAACCCGGCTTTCTCAAAAAAACTTGCCGCGATAATCGATACACTCAAGCAAGTTGGGCGCATTGTGTGTTCTGGATATACACCGATAAATTTTGGAGACAATCGTGCTGGATGGTAAAAATGTCTATCCGGTTCATCACTTTCTGATGAATCGCTTACGTCTGTCATTTTTCGCAAACGACGGTCAAGCCAATTCAACACATCCATCTGTTCGTCAACCGTTTGTGCGTTCTTTAATTCGTCGACTTTTATGTAGACGTCGGCACCAAGTACGACAAGAGCCTCAGAGATCAGCTGTTCTCCAAATACCCGAACTTTATCAATAATATCGCTATCAAGGGAATCACTCCACGTCTCCGGGTATATCATAGGACTTGCCAAATCCATGCGCACTCTCTGTTGAAATTCATTAATATCTTCAGGTTTACTTGCTTCTTCCTCGCTATCAAAATACTCGATTGCGATGTAACCCTCGGACAACTCTATTGCTGAGCGTAGCCCGCGTAGCCCAAGTGAGGCGACGAGGTTTGTTTCAGAATTGAGTGAATCTTTTGGAAGAGGTGTGTATTCTGGTGGGCTCTTGAGACAGACTTCCGTCGCATACTCGAGCAATTCATCAAATCGAATCTTGGCGTGCATTTCACCTAGACGCTGAAGTGCGCTTTCTGTTTTGTGGTGTAATAGCCGCTCCGAAGACATAGTGTTGTATATTTTATACTATTTAACATAAATGTCAATTGGATTACCCCTGTAAAACGAATGGGAGGTTATTCCTTTATAAGTACTGCTCGCGCAGGTGCGCCATCAATACCCTGATACGCAACAGGGAAGGCTGAAAGAGTGTATATGCCTTCTTCAGCATTAGATAGATCGATACCTTCTAGAATTGGAATACCACGCTCTAGGAGGTTTGTATGTGCGCCATTATCTGGTGCGTCTTTTTGTTTGATGCCAAACCAGTCAATCCCAACCAACTTTACTCCGATGTCAGCAAGATACGTTGCGGCGTCGGACGAGAGGGCAGTCCATGTGTCGTGGAGCGTTTCAAACCCACGAAGTGAGTTGTCTGTTTTAAAAAGGATACGTTCGCCAGCCTGAATATTTTCGTTTTCAAGATCTTTGGCTGTAATAAGTGCTTCATTATATATTTCAATCACCCGAGCAGGTCCGTAGAAGGTTTCCAGTTCGAAATCATCCATCGTTTTGTCGGTGATGCCAGCATGACTTGGCGCATCTATATGTGTACCAGCGTGGCTATCAATAGTGATGCTTGTGAGCTGGCTTCCGCTCGGTTTCACTATTGGTGTGAAAGCAGTAGGTTTGTTGCCGGGGTAGATTGGCATGTTTGGGTGAACTGGGAGCGATATATCAATAATATGAGTCATATATAGAGTATAACTATATATATGAGTGAAAACGAACTTCCTGCAGCATGGCAAAGGGATTCAAACGAATCTACTGCGAATGATGCGGAAAGAAAAGACTTTTCAACCCTTCCTGATTTGAGCATTCTTGGGCCACCCGAAGTTATTAGAGCTCGGGCGTACGAGGTTGTTGTGCAAATTCTACTTCCAAAAGGCATCGTCCCGCATAAGGGTGTGTTGCGACAAATAGAGGAGAGACTCGTTAATAGAGCACCATCCTTTGAATTTATAGATATAGAAGCTTCTTCAAAAGAGACGCCATGGCTTTATCTTGATGGATCCTTTATCATTCCTGACCGACTTCCAGAGACGGATGCTTTGGTAAAAAAATTCGCTTTTGATCTGAATATCCTGCTGGATGGTCAAATTCAGGATTTTGGTATCCAACCAGTGCCTCCGGTGGATACTCCACCAAATCTCACTGTTGTCTAGATACGCTATATATAGCGTAGTGTTTCTAATTTACAACGCTATCTGTATTTCTAAGGGGTTAAATACCGCTTACGCTACCTGTAGTCAAAAAAACCGAAAAAAGTGCTTGAAAAACCACATGTGGGGGCATATAGTCTTACATAAGCACTACATATGTAGTACTGACATCAAAATACACATTTAGCAAGTTTAGAACACTCGACCGCTACATCGGAGTTCTTCTTGCACCCCTTGAGAATCTTCATAGGGGCATCTGGGGAGGTGGTGTGTGATGTCACCAAAAAGAGCATAAAATAACAAAATTAGTAGCATAGGGGAATTTTCATGAGCGCAATCACAGTGGTAAAACGCGACGGCACCCGCGAGCCATTTGACGCTAACAAGATCAATCTTGCATTGGTAGAGGCTAGTGAGGGCCTTCCAGACCAAATCAGCAAGGTTGTCCAAGTTGCATCAGAACTTCAATTGACACTATTTGACGGTATTACGTCAGAACAACTTGACGAAGCGGTTATTCATACAGCGCTCCAAAACGTAAAAGACGATCCTGATTTCGATATTATCGCGACTCGATTGTTGCTTAAGAACATTTATAAAAATATTCTTGGCGAATTCACCACTGCTACAGAACTAAAGAAACTTCACGAAGACAAATTCGTTGCTTACCTTAAGGCCGGTATCGCCGAAGGTCTCCTGGACGAGCGAATGAACGGAAAGATTTTTGATCTCAAGAAGCTTGCAAAAGCACTCGATCCTTCAAAAGACGGACTCAGTAAGTACCTCGGCGTTGTAACAAACAAGAACCGTTACGCGCTTCGTGGCCAAAACGGCAAACCTGTCGAAGTTCCACAATTTACACACATGCGTATTGCAATGGGACTCAGCTTTAACGCTGAAGACCCAACTGCGTGTGCACTCGACTTCTACACACACATGGCGAACCTCGACTACGTCCCGGGTGGATCAACTCGTGTGAACGCTGGTGGTTCATTCCCACAACTTTCAAACTGTTTCCTTATTGAAGTCCAAGACGACATGGAATCAATTGCTAAGGGTGTACGTGACGTTATGTGGATCGCAAAGGGAACTGGTGGTATTGGCATTAGCTTGAACAAGCTTCGTGCTGCAGGTTCACCTGTAAAGACAACTAACACTGAATCAACTGGACCTATTCCATTCATGAAGATGATCGATACAGCACTCTTCGCTGTATCACGTAAGGGTAAAAAAGCTGGTGCAGCTGCCCTCTACATGGAAAACTGGCACATGAACTTCCCAGAATTCCTTGACCTCAAGCAGAACTCTGGTGACCCATACCTTCGAACTCGCCTCGCAAATACAGCCGTATTTATTAGTGACGAATTCATGAAACGTGTTGAAAAAGACCAAGATTGGTACCTCTTTGACCCAGCAGAAGTAAAGGACCTTCCGGAACTCTACGGTGCTGAATTCTCAGAAGCATACAAGGGCTACGTTAAAAAAGCAGAAGCTGGCCAAATGCGCGACTTCGTCAAGACAAAGGCTCGTGAACAATTCCGTCAGATTCTGATCACACTTCAAGCAACTAGCCACCCTTGGTTAACTTGGAAGGATACGATCAATGTTCGTGCGTTGAACAATAATACCTCAACAATTCACCTTTCAAACCTATGTACTGAAATCACATTGCCACAAGACAAAGACAACACAGCTGTATGTAACCTTGTTAGTATCAACCTATCTTCACACCTACGTGAAGACAAGACTTGGGACTGGGACCGCCTGGCTGAATCAAGCCGAAGCGCTATCCGTCAACTTGATAACTTGTGTGACATTACAAACACACCTGTTCCAGAAGCAATGTTCTCTAACAACCAAAACCGTGCACTTGGACTTGGATTCATGGGATTCACTGACGTTATCGAAAAGCTTGGCTTTAGCTACGAATCAGAAGAAGCTTATGACCTCGTTGACCAGATTGCTGAATTCATTAGCTTCCACGCTATCGATGAATCAGCTGACTTGGCACAAAAATACGGTGCGTACCCAACATTCAAGGGAAGTGGTTGGAGTAAGGGAATTCTTCCTATCGACACTATCGACGAACTTGCAGCTGACCGTAAGGTAAAAGTTGAAGTAAACCGCAAGACTCGCTTGGACTGGGAATCACTTCGATCTAAGGTAAAGAAGGGTATGCGCAACGCAACACTGATGGCAATTGCGCCGACAGCGAACATTGCACACATTGCGGGAACAACTCCTGGGCTCGACCCACAATTTGCACAGATTTTCTCTCGTGCAACATTGAACGGTAAATTCCTCGAAGTGAACACCAACCTTGTTCACGACCTAAAGGCAATCGGCCTCTGGGATGACGTAAAGGAGCAGATTCTTATCAACCAAGGTGATGTACAAACAATCGACGTAATTCCACAAAAATTACGTGATGTGTACAAAACCAGCTTCCAACTCAGTCCTTACGCCTTCATTGAAGTAGCGGCCCGAGCACAGAAGTGGGTTGACCAGGCAATCAGCCGTAACATGTACCTTGAAACTCGTGATATCGACGAAATGGTAGATATCTACAGCGCAGCATGGAAGCGTGGACTCAAGACAACCTACTACCTACACGTAAAGCCTCGACACTCAGCTGAGCAAAGTACCACAAAGGTAAACAAAGCAGAGGCATCGGATGGCGGTGTACGAAAAGCCGGTTTCGGATTTGCGCGAAAGCAGGAAGTATAGCCTATGGAATCCGGCAACTAACCACTCAAAGCAAAAATTAACCAAAAAAAGATATAGTTAGAAATAAGGGGAACTCAGAAATGAACGCATCAACAATCATCAACGAAGCAATGAGCCTAGAAGAAAAATTAGCAGCAATCGACGCAGCAATGGCGAATGCTCAAATCATGGCAAACGAAGACGCAGCATCTCGCGGCGTATCAGCTGCACCACTAGATCCAGCAGATCTAACTATGTGTGACAGCTGCCAATAATCAGAGGTGATTGGTTTTGCTCAATCTGTTGGGCTATAATGAACGAATATAACGAGTACGCGGAGGTACAATGGCAGGAATTTTAGGAACAGGTATTCAAGACGGATTGCTCTTGAAGCCGGTAAAGTATCAGTGGGCGATGGATCTCTATAACCAAGCAGTTGCAAACACTTGGTTTCCTAACGAGATTCAATTAGGACAAGATCTTTCAGACTGGAAGAAGATGAGCGAAGAAGAGCGTCACGCGGTGACATTCCTCATGAGCTACTTCAACCCGAATGAGCTTCTTGTAAACAAAGCACTCGCATTTGGTGTCTATCCTTATGTAAATGCAGCTGAGTGTCACTTATACCTCGCAAAGCAAATGTGGGAAGAAGCAAACCACTGTATGTCATTTGAGTATGTGCTTGAAACATTCCCAATTGACCGCGAAGAAGCTTACGCAGCGCACGTTGAAACCCCTTCAATGGCTCGTAAGGAAGAATTCGAAACACGTTTCATTACACGTATGACAGAGCAAACACTCGACATTACAACAACAGAAGGTAAGAAAGATTTCGTTCGTAACTTGGTTGCGTACAACATCATCCTTGAAGGTATCTGGTTCTACAGTGGCTTCATGGTGGCGCTTTCATTCCGCCAACGAAACCTCCTTCGTAACTTCGCAAGTCTTATCGACTGGGTAGTACGTGACGAATCACTACACCTTAAGTTCGGTATCAACTTGATCCTGACTGTACTTGAAGAAAACGAAGATCTTCAGACTGAGGAATTCGCAGAAGAGATCAAGCAAATGATTATCGATGGTGTTGAGATGGAAGAGGACTACAACAAAGACCTTCTACCTAACGGTATCCTTGGTTTGAATAGTGACTACATCAACCAGTACGTGAAGTACTTGGCTGACCGTCGCCTCGAAGAGCTTGGATTTGAACCTCACTATAAGGTTTCAAACCCTGCGAAGTGGATGGCTGGTGCAAACGACACACTACAACTTGTGAACTTCTTTGAAGCAACCAACACAAGTTACGAAGTGAACGCTGGTGGTGGCGCAACTGCTGCCGTTGGACAAAGTCCTGCAGCGGATCGCGACGAAAACAATCCAGATACAAGTATCTTAAAGTAATCTCTTTTAAAGACTGTAATATACACAGGTGTGGCGTATTGCCGCACCTGTTTAATAAGGAGCTATATGAAATCTGAAATTGAAGCAAAATTCCTGGATGTGAGCATCGATGATATTCGTGACCGACTTAATGCTGCGCAGGCAGTCCTTGAGCACCCGATGCGTTTGATGAAACGCGCCCTTATTGAAGAGCCACATCATGTAAAAGAGAATTCATTTATACGAATTCGTGATGAGGGTGACAAGACAACGCTTACATTCAAGCGCCGCACGCTTCCGGACGGCACAACAACAATTGATAGTACGAAAGAGATTGAGACAACCGTTGGTGACTTTGATACTGCAGTAGAAATATTTTCAGAGGCTGGGTGGCAATATATAACTTTGCAAGAAAGTCGGCGCGAGACTTGGCACTTGGCCGGGGCAGAAGTTGTCATAGACGAGTGGCCATGGATCCAGCCATATATCGAGATCGAAGCCGAGTCGGAAGAAATTGTTAGAGCCGTGGCTGCGAAACTTGGACTGGATTGGAAGGATGCAGCATTCGGTTCGGTTGATATTATTTATCAACGCGATTTTCCAAAAATGAGTGTTCGAGGCATTATTGATGTCAAAGATGCCCGTTTTGGTGATCCAATACCAGAACAATTCCTCGCTTAATTACTATAAATTGTATAGCATTATCTCAAAAGTGATATAATGGAAACATGAAGACAAAACTCGTTATTTTTGGAATTACAGGCGATTTAAGCCGGCGTAAACTATTGCCTGCGTTGAAACAAATTGTTCAAAGTGGTGAGTTTGAAGATCTCTCGATCATTGGTGTATCACGACGAGATGTGAACGTACTCGAACTTGTTGAACACTCAACAAACAGCGAAGTGCTTAGTGATATTACGCGAATATTTACGATGGATCTCGCCAGGGCTGCGGATTACGTATTACTGCGTGAATCGCTTGATATCCAGCCGGACGAACAAGTGCTTATTTATCTTTCTGTTCCACCAAGTGCTGCAGCGAATATTGTCGATTTCTTGGGTGAGGCTGGGCTCAATACGCCACATATCAAATTATTATTTGAAAAGCCTTTCGGATTTGACCTAGTATCTGCACATGATTTTATCGACCGTACAAGTCGCTACTTTGACGAATCTCAGATCTACCGAATCGATCACTACATGGCGAAAGAGGTTGCGGCTGAAGTCATTAAACTTCGTTCTCATGCTGAATCAACAGAACACCACTGGGGGAATACATCTGTCGCATCAGTCGAGATTGTTGCCTCTGAATCTATTGGGATTGAAGACCGCGCCAGCTTCTATGAAGAGACTGGTGCACTGCGTGACTTTATCCAAGGTCACTTGATGCAACTGCTTTCGCTGGTACTTATGGACCTTAAGGCACCATTTACAATTAATGACCTCGCAGAACGTCGCCAAGAGGCCCTAGAGCACCTTTCGATAGCAGATCCAGCACTTGCGACGCGTGCGCAGTACGAAGGCTATGCAGACGAAGTAGAGAATCCAGGTAGTCTTACAGAAACATTTGCGAGTATTCAATTAACGAGTAAAGATCCGCGATGGACTGGAGTGCCACTGCGTCTCACTACTGGCAAGAATCTTGATGAAAAGCGAAGTGCAATTGTTGTTCGCTATAAAGATGGCCTTGAAGATACTTTTGAAGAGGGAAAGATTGCTGCAATTGACCAGCGATTACCCGATGCATATGAACGTGTGCTAGTGGAGGCGATTCGTGGTCGTAAGTATATCTTCACGACAAGCCCTGAGATTATTCGTGCCTGGGAAATCGTGACGCCAATCCAGAAATCATGGGAAATGGATAACCAAACCCTTCATACATACGCACCTGGTACATCTGTCGACAAACTCCTATAGCGCTATATATAGTGTAGTAACAATATTACAACGTCCCGCATGTAGCGTATTGCTATGTATTAGTGCTACAATAAAATCCCATGGAGGTGAAAACAAACATGGGAACATCGCAGAAGTATATCTTTGTAACTGGGGGTGTCCTTTCGGGCGTCGGTAAGGGTATTACCGCTGCCAGCATTGGTGCTATTTTGCAAGCGAAAGGCAGTAAGGTTTCAATTCAAAAATGTGACCCGTATCTTAACGTTGATGCGGGTCTTTTGAATCCTAAAGAGCATGGTGAATGCTATGTGACTAAGGATGGTGCAGAGACCGACCTTGACCTAGGACACTACGAACGATTCTTGGATGTAGAGCTAACGCAAAAAAGTGCGACACTGTCAGGGAAATTATTAAGTCAGTTGATTGCTGACGAACGGGCAGGCAAATTTGGTGGACAAACCATTCAGCTTGTCCCGCACCTCACTGGTGCAATCCAGGACGCTATCGAATTAGCCGGTGAAGGTTCAGACGTACATATCGTCGAAATTGGTGGAACAGTCGGGGACTATGAAGGACTTAGTTACGTTGAAGCAATCCGTGAGTTTGCTGGCCGTGTTGGTCGCGAAAACTGTATGTATGTGCACGTCGTCTACGTGCCGTTTATTGGAACAAGTAAAGAATTTAAATCAAAACCTGCACAAAATGCACTCAATGATCTACGTGGCTTTGGTATCGTACCTGACTGCGTCGTAGTGCGCACAGACGAACCTGCACCAGGTGCTATTGCCAGCAAGATCGCCCAGTTTAGCGGCGTACGTGAAGATGCGGTTATTTTACTCTCAAACGCTAAAACGGTGTATGAAATCCCGCTCACAATTGATGCAAGTGGAATTAGTAAAGTACTAGAGCGTTTTACAGGAAATACAAAAAAGGCAGATCTTTCAAAGTGGCGCGCCTTGGTTGATGCACAGACGGCAACTTACAAGAAAACGGTGCGCATTGGCATGGTCGCAAAGTACCTCGATAACGAAGACACATACATTTCTGTTCTCGAAGCGCTAAAAGCTGCTGCCTGGCAGGAAAAAGTCGGCCTCGACATCGTTTGGATTAATTCAGAAGAGGTGACGACGACCGAGCTTGAAAAGATGGACGGCATTTTGGTTCCTGGTGGGTTTGGAAGTCGTGGTATCGAAGGTAAAATTCAAGCTGCGACCTATGCGCTTGATGAAAAGAAGCCATACCTTGGACTCTGCCTAGGGTTACAAATTGCTGTGATCGCCGCCGCTCGCAAGGCAGGATTAAAGGATGCAAACAGCACCGAATTTGACCCAGACACAAAGCAAAACGTTGTATACATCATGGATGGTCAAGCAGGGAAAGAATCAACTGGTGGAACGCTCCGCCTCGGTGATTACACGGCAGAACTAACAGCCGGATCACAAGCTGCACTTGCGTATGGCGCAACTGAAATCATTGAACGCCACCGACATCGCTACGAGGTAAATCAAGCATTCCGCGCCGACATTGAAAAAGGTGGACTCACGATTAGTGGTACTTCACCCGATGGAAAATTGGTTGAGTATATCGAAGCTGCCGACAATCCATACTTCGTTGCGACACAAGCTCACCCAGAGTTTAAGAGTCGTCCTTTCCGTGCACATCCTTTGTTCGTCGGCCTGATTAAAGCTGCAGCAAAGAACTAATTAAATAACCTCTGTTATAATATTCCGTAATGGAAGAAAAAATTACTCAAGTCGTTAAAGACCTGTTCGACATCGATGTGCAGGTACAGCTGTCGCGTCCCGAACCAGAATTCGGCGACTATTCGACAAATATTGCTTTGCAACTTGCAAAACGTGTAGGTAAAAATCCGCGTGAAGTAGCTGATGCGATTGCTGCAAAACTCCTTGAAACAGGTGACTTCAGTGAAGTGACGGTTGCTGGACCTGGCTTTATCAACCTTCGGGTCAGTGCCGCGTCGATGCTCCGGACACTGAACGATCTATGGTCTGATAACTTTGGCGGCAACAATGATGGCGAAGGGAAGATCGCTGTTGTTGAGTATCCAAGTCCAAACATGGCAAAACCATATAGTGTTGGACACCTTCGTCCAGGTAACCAAGGCTGGGCTGCAAAGCAATTACTTGAAACAACTGGTTGGAAAGTCATTACAGATAACCACCTTGGTGACTATGGTGCACCACTCGGTATTTGGATTACTGGATTCTTGAAGCTTTCAAGTGAAGAGGCACTTGGTATTGATGGTGTGTATGAACTCGGTCGCGTATACATTGCAATGAAAAAAGCCTTAAAAGAAGAAAAAGAACGTGGTGACACGACACTTGCTGACGAAGTGCAGGAATGGCTCCTAAAATACGAAGCAGGGGATCTTGACGCACTTTCGTACAGTGCACGCTTTAATCAAATCTCACTCGATCACATTCACGAAGTCATGGGTCGTCTGAAGATTTCGACTGAACACGAATTTGGTGAAGCGTTTTTTGCACCTCTTGGAAAAGACGCAGTACAACGTCTTTTAGGCAGTAACGTTGCTGTGCAAAACGAAGATGGTTCAATCATTGTTCCACTAGACGAGTTCGGATTCGACGTGCCGCTATTGGTGCAAAAGAGTAATGGGGCTGCATTGTATGCGACCAGCGACCTTGCAACAATCTTGTACCGCGAAGAACATTGGCACCCCGACCGAGTCGTATATGCGGTTGGTGCTGAACAACAATTTTATTTCTCACAATTATTTGCGATGGCGAAAAAACTAGGCATCACGACTGATCTGTATCACCTTTGGTTTGGAACAATCGATCAAAAGAATGAAGACGGATCACGCGAAAAGATGAGCAGCCGTAAGGGTGTTGTGCTTATGGAAGAACTTCTGAACCAAGCAGAAGATAAGGCACGCGAAATTGTTGCCGGACGTGAAGTGAGTGAAGAAGATATTAAGAAAATTGCACTCGGTGCGGTGAAGTTCAGCGACTTCACGTCTGACCGTCGAACCAACATCTTGTTCGACTGGAATAATATTTTTGCACTGAGTGGATTTAGTGGCCCATATATTCAATATGCCGCAGTGCGCGTAAATAAAATCCTCACAGAAAACGGCGAAGGTGAACTGATCACCGACGGCTACGACTACGAATCAGAGAAGCCAATCATTGCAAAAATTGCAGCTTATCCCGACGTTGTTCGTTTAAGTGCGCGAGATATTGAACCGCATCGCATTGCCAGTTATTTATATGAACTCGCCCGCGAAATGAACCGGTATTATGAAGCAACCCCTGTTGCTACAGGCGACGTTACTGACCAGCAAAAAGCCGCCCGTTTAGGCGTAATTAAAAAAGTCTCACATGTCTTTGCGCATGGTCTCGGCCTGCTTGGTATCGAAGTTCCTTCGCAAATGTAACTTGCCACCCCTGCTGTAAAGGGGTAGAATGATATCCTACGGAATATTTCCGTACTTTTTACAATCAGGAGGAGAAGATGGCCGATAAAACGGTTACCTTTTATGCACGAAAGATCCGTGATCATTTCATGGTGAAAGGCGTGTCGAGCGTGGAGTATGTCGACTTTGAACCACCCGATCAGGTTGGGTTTGAAGGTGACATCGCTGCTCGATTCGGCCATAAGCAGGCGGGTAATGCGGTTATTCGCGCAGCGGTGCTGTATCTCGAGAAGCGAGACGAGATTTACGTCCATCGTGAGCCCGAAGACAACCGATCTGAACAGGGATCGCAAGGGCAGCCGTACCCAGCGAGAGTGCAGTGTACGGTAACGCTTCGATGACGGTGCTCGGGGAGGTGGTAAGTTTGCCGCCTCCCCGCACCGCTATCTCTCCTCCTGATATTTTCAAATGCAGTATGATAGGTATATAAACAGGAACACGTTATGCCTACAGTAAAGAAAAAAATTATTGCCGAAACTAAAGACGATGTCACCCCAATTGAAATTATTGTGCATACGGGTGAGAAACAAGTAAAAGGATTCGTTGAATTCCTTCGTACTCAAGGAGTAATGGGGTTAGCAGTCGGTATTGTACTTGGTGGAGCTGTAACTGTGCTCGCTAAGTCTTTGATCGATAATCTCATTACGCCACCATTAGGACTGCTTTTAGGCTCTGCAAACGGACTAAAGGGTCTTAGTTTGAACATCGGCAAAGCTGCTGATGGTGGAGAGGCCGTGCTGCAATACGGCACGTTTATAAACGACTTTATTAATTTCATGTTAATTGCCCTCGTCGTATATACGTTGTTCAATATTTTCGGACTTCAAAAAATTAGCAAGAAATAATTGAGTGCACTACACTAGTAGTAATAGCAAACGGAGATATATATGGTTGCAACGCCCCCAAGTAAAAAACGAATCGTCCCGCTGAAAGAAGCGAAGGTGTTAGAAGTAGCAAAAGTCGGCGCTGAAAAAGTAGCTGGTGCTGGTAAAGCCCAAACAACTGGCTTTATTAACTTTGTCCGTGAACAGGGTGTTGTTGGGCTGGCTGTTGGTCTTGCGATTGGTACTGCAGCTGGTGCTGCGGTAAAACAGATTGTTGATGGCTTTATAAACCCTATTGTCGGATTTCTTATTGGGGGAGTCGACCTCTCAAAACTCAAATGGGTTATCGTGAATGCAAAACCGGATGGGAGTGGCGGATTGGCACTCAGTTGGGGGGCAATCCTTTCAGCACTTATTACATTGATCGCGACAGCATTTGTCATCTACTTCCTTGTGCACCTTGCAAAACTTGATCGCATTGATCGAAAGAAGTCATAATGCCAGAACCTGCTGACTACAAAGCAAAACTGACGGATGAACAGTACGATGTACTGTTTAATAAAGCCACTGAAGCTCCGTTTAGTGGTGTGTATGACCAAGAGTTCGCAGAAGGCGAATATGCCTGCGCAGCTTGTGGAACCGTCCTCTTCGATAGCAATAAAAAATTCGACGCACATTGTGGATGGCCAAGTTTTTACGATGCTATCCCTGGTAAAGTAGATTTTCACGAAGATAAAAGCTTCGGATCTGTTCGTACAGAAGTAACCTGTGCAACGTGTGGAGGACACCTCGGACACGTCTTTGAAGGTGAAGGTTTAGGTGTTCCAACCGACCAACGATACTGCATTAATTCACTCAGCCTTACGTTTACCCCTTCAAAAAAGGTATAATAGCCTCTATGAGCAACAAAACAAGTAAAAAGATCCTTTGGGTTGACCTGGAAATGACCGGGCTTGATCCTATTGAGGATCGTATCTTGGAAGTTGCCGCAATTGTGACCGACTGGGATTTCAACGAACTCGATACTTACGAAGCGGCCATTAAGGTCGGACCTCGCCTGATGGAAAAGCGTATGATCAAAGGACCCTCAAAAGACTTCTGGCTCAAATTCCCTGAAGTGTACAGTGCGCTTGTGAAACAAAACGAAGAACATGGACGATCCGGTCGAACAATCGAAAATGAGTTAATCGCTTTCCTTGATAAAAACTTTGATGCTGAAACTCCTGTACTGCTTGCAGGAAATTCTATACATATGGATCGACGATTCATTATCAATGAATGGAACCGTCTGGATGCGAAGCTTAACTACCGCATGCTCGATGTGAGTGCTTTTAAAGTAGTTTTTGAAGGTAAATACAAAAAGAAATTTTCAAAACCAGAAGCACACCGCGCACTTGAAGACATTCGCGGCAGTATTACAGAATTAAAATATTACCTCGGAAAGGTGAAAGTATGACCCACAAACAAATTGAAGAATATCTGTTAAGTTTTCCAAACACGTGGCTCGACTTTCCTTTTGGTGAAGGCACATCAGTTTACAAAGTAGGGGATAAAGATACTGGCGAAGGGAAGATGTTTGCGCTTATTGATGACAAAAGTAAACCGCTTCGCGTCAGTCTTAAATGTGACCCAATTTTGGCCGAAAGTCTTCGCTTAAAATACGAAACTGTTGTCGCCGGATACCACTTGAATAAAAAACACTGGAATACGATTATTTGTTCAGGCCAATTGAGTGATGATGAAATTGAAGACCTAGCTCGCTTGAGCTATAACTTGGTGACCGGAACTACTCATTCTCGCTAAAGTTTGCGAATGATGCCTGTGTTGGCTCGAGGTTATTGTACGCAGTAGTGAGGAACGTTCGAAGCTCGCCATTATTTGAATCTGTGTAGGTTTGCTTCATAAGTGTTAAGAGTGTTCCAAGCTGATAGGCCATTTCTCGTGCATATGTTCGGTCGTATACTGCGTTAAGTCGTGCGTTCTCAAGTCGTTCTGCGAGTGCTTCTGTTGATTCACCTGCGACAATCTTTTTATCGAGTTTCTTTATATCAATACCAGCCGAAAGGAATGGCTTTGCGATATCACGATTTGTATTTGTCATAGAAAGTGACAAGTTGCTATTGAGGCTGCGAAGCTTGCTGCTTTTCAAGTTCGGTTGTGCGGCGGTCACGATGGTCTCTGTTGAGGTGAGTCGAGCACTCAGGCGTTCAAGTGGGTCGCGTCGAGCGCCGGCAATTGAATTCACGATAATAATAAGGATGATGACGAGTAGAATGAGCGCCCCACCAATGACAATCACTTGTCGAATGCCAAAACTCATGAGTGTCTTTTTTGGAGCTTGAGGCGCGATTTGATTAAGATAATCCGTCGGCGGTGGAGTCGGCGTAGGTGTAGGGAATTGCTGGGGATCGTTTGGATACATACTACGACAATTTAAGCACAAACAATAACAGAGGTAAAGGGTGCTATAATATAGGCATGCAGGACATGAAAGAGGAAGTCCGATCTCGCCTCAATATTGAGGACGTTGTCGGAGAGTACGTTCAGCTTAAACGAGCTGGGCGCAACTTCAAGGGTCTCAGTCCATTTACGGGCGAGAAAAGCCCGAGCTTTTATGTCAGTCCGGATAAGAATATTTGGCACGACTTTTCATCAAATAAGGGTGGTGACGTCTTTAGCTTTGTTATGGAAGTTGAAGGCATTGATTTCAAGGAAGCACTTGAACTACTAGCGCGCCGCGCCGGTGTTGATATGAGTTTGTACGACTCAAAAGGTAGTCAAGAAATGGCAGCACGTAAAAAACGTTTGTACGAAATCTTGGAATTAACCACGCAGTACTACCAACAAAGTCTGGTAAAAAATGAACATGCCGTCGCATATGTTTTTGGTAAACGAAAGCTGAGTAAAGAGATTGTGCAGTCATTCCGTATTGGCTACGCACCCTCAACAGGCGATGCGCTCGTGAAGTTCCTTAAAGCGCGTAAGTTCCAACAGCAAGAGGCAGTCGATGCAGGACTATTGAACCGTTTTGGCGGTGACCTATTCCGTGGGCGTATGATGGTGCCGCTGATGGACGGCTCAGGCCGCGTCATTGGCTTTACGGCACGAATCTTAAATGATGATGAACCAAACGCGCCAAAGTACCTCAACACGCCCGAGACGATGTTGTACAACAAAGGCCGTCACGTCTTTGGGTTGTCCCAAGCGAAAGAATCTATTCGCAAAGTTGATTACGCAGTTATCGTAGAAGGAAACCTGGATGTTGTCAGTAGCCACCAAGTTGGCATTACCCAGGTTATCGCGACTGCTGGAACGGCAATGACAGAAGGTCACCTGAAGGCATTGGTTCGATTATCTCCGAATGCAAAACTCGCTTTTGATGGCGACGCTGCAGGATTGGCCGCGACAGAGCGAGCGATTCCGATTGCGCAATCTGTAGGTATCGACCTGACGATCATTAGTTTGAGTGATGGCGCAAAGGACCCAGATGAACTTATCCAAAAAGATCCTGCACTCTGGCAAAAAGCGATTGATGCATCTGAAGGTGTTGTTGATTGGATCCTGACACAATACTCAAAACGAGAAGACCTGACGTCAGCGATAGGGAAGCGTAAGTTCACGACCGCCGCATTACGTGTCATCCGTGCGCTGCAAGATCCTGTTGAGCAAGAACATTACCTGCAAAAGGTCTCGACCTACACAGATTCATCAATGGATACATTGAAAGAGAAACTTGCAGGCACCGATGAGCCCGAAGAAAGAGTGTTGAAAAAAGTTGCACACACAGTTGTTGCTGTGAAACCAGATGGCTCAGGTTCAGAAGAAAACCTTCTCGCTGTCGCATTAATCGATCCTGCAGTCCGCGAACTCTTAAAAGACTTAAGTGATGACATGCTGGCAAATGAAGAGCGTGTGGCTGTTTTGCAGTACGTCCAAAAGAGTAAAGAACTCGCTGCGGACGTCCCTGCCGACTTGCAAAATCACGATCAGTATGTAAAAATATTACTATTAAAGGCCGATGCTCGCTATGGGGAGTGGAGTGACGAAGATCGTTACTTCGAAACTGCCCGCCTGGTCCGCCAACTGATAACAGAAAACAAGAAAATCAAAAAAGACTCTCTGACCTCACAACTCCGAACCGCCGAAGAAAACGGTGAAGACGATCGTGCCACAGAAATCCGTCAGCAGCTCAACGAACTTATAAAGGAGATACCTCGTGCCCAGAAGTAAAAAGAACGACGATCCTATCATTGATGATGGACTAAACGAAGAAGCCGAAGAAACACCAATTACTGGTGGACTCGCAATTCCAGAAATTGATGGCCCAGCGGCTGAAGACCTTGAAGACGAAGAAGTCGACGAAGGCGAAGACCTTCTCAGTACCGACCAGTACTTTGACGACGCTAGCGATGACAGCGTCCGTCTATACCTTCGTGAAATTGGTAAAATCCCTCTACTAAACGCCGAAGAAGAACTCGCACTCGCGAAAAAAGTTGTTTCAGGTGACAAGCGCTCAAAAGACAAGATGGCTGAAGCAAACATGCGTCTGGTTGTCTCAATCGCTAAGCGCTACAGTGGTCGTGGCCTCGACTTCTTGGACCTTATTCAAGAAGGTAACACTGGTCTACTTCGTGCTGTTGAAAAGTTTGACCCTGAAAAAGGATTCAAATTCTCAACTTACGCGACATGGTGGATTCGCCAAGCAATTACCCGTGCGATCGCTGACCAAGCGCGTACCATTCGTATCCCTGTCCACATGGTTGAAACAATTAACAAGTTGCTTCGTACCCAACGTCGTATGACTCAAGAACTCAACCGCGAACCAACTATCGAAGAGCTTGGAAAAGAACTCGAAATGGAACCGGAAAAAGTTGAATACGTTATGAAGATCAAACAAGACATCACATCACTCGATGCTGGTGTTGGCCGTGATGGCGACGACGAAGACTCTGTGCTTCGTGACTTCATCGAAGACGAAGATAGCGCAACTCCAGAAGAGTCAGCGGCATCTCAACTTCTTAAAGAGCAGGTACAGTCAATTCTTTCGACACTTTCAGACCGTGAACAAAAGATCATCAAGATGCGCTTCGGCCTCGAAAATGGCAAAAGCCACACACTTGAAGAAGTTGGACAAGAATTTGCCGTCACCCGTGAACGTATTCGCCAAATTGAAGCAAAAGCGCTTGCGAAACTTCGCAAGCACAAAGATTCAAAGAAGCTTCACGAATATCTTAACTAGGTCTTTGACCGCGCGTGGCTATTGCTTTTTTATACTGTTTATGCTATGATCGCATTAGTAATGAACACCGCACCTTTATCAGCTGAAAACAATCACGATACCGCTCTCGATCCAGAGCGGTATCGTAAGATTGAAGCGCTGAATAAAGACTCTTTTTATCTCAATGAACCACAGGTCTTCAGGGTCGTTACTTCGATTGCTGGTCGTGAAACCCGTTTAAATCCCGTAGATACGTACGCTGGCAACATGAGTGAAGCGTGGGGGCGTAAGTATCTTCCGGATCACGAGCGTATTGAAAATGCTCGTGACAATATTGATGCCTTCTTACGACAAGATGGTATTGAGGTAGATCCAGCAAATGTTCGCATCCTGTTCCCACAACGACAGTACAATATTTCGTTAAAAGTTATAGATATTGATTCGTATCCAGTTGACCCTACAGACACAGCAGCTCGAAGTGCAGAAGAGCGTGGCGACATGCTCGTTACAAAGAATCCAAATATTATACTCGCTGTTCGTCCAGCTGATTGTCCGGTGATTCTTGCGTATGGCATTAACGAACAAGGTGAACGCGTTGATATGTTGGCGCACATTGCGCATGAAGGTGCGCGTGCTCATTTTGTTGATCAATTCATGCAGAATACAAAAGCGCTTGAGATTATTCCTGAGTCATTGCGTGTGTATATCACTCCTGGTGCACAGGCTGAAAATTATAATTATACTAAAGACGTCAACCCACTTGATAACACTGAAGGTCTTGAAAAATTGTATGTGAATATTCACAAAACACAGAAGGATAACGGAGAAACGGTGTTTGCATACCAAATTGATACACCTAACTTTGTATATGAAGAGTTGCGTCGCCTTGGACTTGATACATACCAGTTATTCCTTGATACATCGGATACCGCGGCACCTAATTCACAGTACGCATCGCATGGCCGTTCCGCTCGATCTCAACGTGAATGGGAGGCGAATGGCTCGCACTATAATCAGGACTATGAAATCAACAAGCGTGATTTAATAGTTGCTATCCCACAAGGCAATTCGTAAAAATATAGCAAAATTCTTTAGAAAAATTTAATACGCAGGTTTCGTCCTGCGTTTTTCTTATGGTTTGAATACAGGGGTAGAGGTGGTACTATGAACCCATTGTGGCAGAGCGATTAAACGGGAAAACACCATTCACGAGGCGTACACACGGAAGTGAACGCCGAGGTGTCTTCCCGGTGCCAAAACTTGGGTTTGCAACTCAGCTCGAACAATCAAAACGAGACAAAGCACGCTTGATGGAAATGGTGAAACAGCGCAATGAAGCGCTTGTTCAAACACCAGAACAATCTGATCTAGGAAATAAAGAACTTCCAGCATACAAACACAAACAAGAAATCCTGACGAATATCGAAGCGTACAAAGCAGTTATTCTGGGTGGAGAGACGGGTAGTGGAAAGAGCACCCAACTTCCGCAGTACCTCTATGAGGCCGGCTATGATATGACGATTGTCTTGGTTCCGCGTCGAGTAATCGCTGATGGGCTTGGTGAACGAATTCGTGAAGAGATGTCAGAACAAATCGAAGACTTTAGTGGCGACGAAACAGTCGGTATTATTCACGGTGAACGATCAGAGCGACACGAAAACAACAAAATTCTTGTGATGACGCCAAATACATTTATTAAAATGGAAAAAGATCTTCGTGCGAACATGGGTGACAAAAAAGTTGCCATTATTGCCGACGAAATTCATGAAGCGAATTTGTTCACTGAAATTGCAACCGGTGTTGCTGCAATGTCGGTGCGAGACCTTGAGAGCTGGCGCTTGGTTGCTGCGAGTGCCACACATAACGCCGCAACACTACAATCATCGTTCCAAGAGTTGAATGGGGGATATGTTCCTTCAATTAATATTGAAGGCCGACCTTTTAGCGTAGAGCTTCAAGAAGAGCCAGAGTACACACCGATGGAAGTGTATGTTCGTCGAGCGCAAGAACATGAGAAAACAATGATCTTTACATCTGGTAAGCGTGAAATCGATCACATTATCGAAGAAACAATAAAAGAGCTTGAGGCGGATGAAGCCGGGTCTTTTGATAAAGTTATTTTCCGAAAACTCCACGGTGAATTAAGTGAATTTGAACTCGGACACATTAATGATCCAATACCGGAAGGCTATCGACTGATTATTGTTTCGTCGCCAGCTGGTATGTCAGGCATTACGATTCCAGGCGTGACGTTGGTGATTACAGATGGAACAATTAATCGTCAAGAACTTGATGATGATGGCGTGCCAGGACTGGCGCGACACTATCTTTCACGAGCAGAAATTACACAACAAATTGGACGTGCTGGTCGCGACGTTGGTGGTGGTATTGGTATCATGGCAAAGCCGACGACAGTAACCGACGACGTACTTCGAAGTAAGGGGAAAGTTGTCGACGTGCCACAGATGGAGTACTACTCATTTGATGACAAAGAACGTCTTGATCACGCTCCACCCGAGATTTACAGCAGCAACCTTGCGCGTGTCGTACTATCCGTTGCTGCACTCGATCGACACTTCGGTGATATTAACCCGTATATCCCACACCCTGTGAAGTCATCAGCAATTATCGCTGCCGAGGAATCGCTTTCGCGATTGGGTGCACTTGATGATGAAGACAAGATTACGTCAACTGGACGAGCAATGGATGCACTCCCAATTAGTCCAGAATTATCACGTGGATTATATGAGATGCGCAAAGGTGGGCGAACGTTACAACAACTTGCTCGTGCAGCATTTACAGCTGCAGCCATTGATGCCGGTGGGCTACAAGACTTTGCTGACCCTGATCTTATTGAGTGGAAGAAGCTGATTCGCCCAACAACAGCAGATGATTTCATCGCACAACTTGATATGATGATCGCGCTCGAAGATCACGGCAAGACTGATCTTCCGATGTACCAATTTACAGAAGCCTATAACTTGAATCCAAAGCGAGTTGAACGAGCACGAAAAAGTGCTCGCAAGATCCTTAAAGAGTTCAAGATCAATCCAGACAATATGATCGTCACGCTCCCACTTCCAGACGAAGAACAACAACTTCGAAATGACTTTACCGCTGGTATGATCGATCTTGTACACGAAGAAGCGGGAAGGTCTTTTAAAAAAGTACTCTACCGCAATATTCATGGTAATGAAGATGCAACACAACGTCTCATTAGTGGACGTAGTGTATCGATTCCGCAAAAAGGACAACTTGTTGCCGGTAGTCCGCGCTGGTATAAGAAGCGCAACAAATCTGGTGAGTATCAGCGGTTCGACGTTGTCGAGTTAACACTTCATGTCGATCCGGCTGTTGTCGGTGTGCACGCACTTGCAAACAATCTTCTTGTTGGAAAGCTTGTGTCACCACGCATTGAGGGCGACCGTATTGTTGAGCGCGAGCAAATGATGTTCGGAACAATTCCTGTCGGCGAACCTGTGACAACCGTCTGGCGAGAGAGTACTCCTGAATCAAGCCGCAGTCTTTTGGTGCAACGCTCTCTTGATGCCCCAGGTGAAGCGCAACTTGCACTTCGTGAATTGGCGGACGAGCTAGAGATGTATCGAGAACGCGTTCCTGCGAGTGTACTTAGTGAGTACCGCTCAGATAACGCACCACCTGAACTAACAAAAGATGCAATTCGTCGCCTTATTGAAGATTACGCGCATCTTACCCGTAGTCTCTCGGAAATTGACCATCGCCTCGGACAATATATTTTCAGCAAGAACGTGACAATCAATCGCTACTATGACGATCCGTCTCGTGAATACCTCCAAAAACTTTCACCGGAAACAATTCGTATTGGTGGATCAGAACAGCGTGTTCTGTATGAAAATGGTCAACCGTACGTAACATATACGTCCCGTGAACAGCGTGCAAGAATGCGCACACCCGTATATCTTCAGGACGGACGAGAAGTGCTCCTACAGGTTGCTATAAAGGGTGGCGGTAAACGTCGTATTTCGATGGGGGACTCAGAAATTAATTGATGCTTGCACTTCAGCAAGCTTCGCGTGTAGTTCTTCGACACTTCCTTCATTCAGAATGTAGTGGTCAGCCGCAGCGATTGGTCCGCCTTTTTGGATATCTTCAATTTCGTGTTTATCACGTTCGATAGTTGTCGCTTGTGTCTGTGGGCGATCAGCACGGTGCTCGAGGCGGTTGTAGCGTTGATGTTTCGGTGTGACTATTGCCACCACGGTGATTTCACTTGGGAATTCATGTTTCAATAATTTGTATTCGTCCCAGGTATATAGACCATCCGCAATAATGCGGTGTTGTCCTGAAGCAGAGAGGTCGTGGATTTGCTGAATAATACGTTTTGCAGCAAAATCGACACCTTCTCTTTCACGGATTTGAACGCGGAAGACTTTTTCGTTGTCTTCGCCTTTTGGAATACCAGCTTCTTCCATCGCTTGATAGATGATGCCGCCAAAATATACTTTTGGAAAGCCTTTTTCGGTAAAGTATTCAACTGCAGTCGTTTTGCCTGAGCCAGATAGGCCGACAAAGGCGAGGATTTTTAGATTTTCGTGATGTGTCATGCCCTCATTGTACCAGAGAAGGTGCTTCTGCTTGTGTTACCTCTGTAGCGACCGTATGATGAGGTAATGGAATCAACGAGCGGAGATTGGCGAGACAAAGCGGAGTGTCGAAAGAAAGATCCGGATCTCTTCTTTCCAACCGGTGAAAAGTCTGAAGCTGACCAAGAGCAGATCAAGAGAGCCAAAGCTGTTTGTGCAGAGTGTCTTTCGCGAATTGCATGCCTGGAGTATGCGATAGCAAACAATGAAGAGTTTGGTATATGGGGCGGAACATCTGAGACCGAACGTAGATCAGCAAGGCGACGACAGGCACGACAACGCCACTGGAATAAGGGGTAATAACAGTCGAGAACTGTTATACTAAAAGCATGAAACGGCTTGCAGTAATTGATGGAAAATCCGTATTTTATCGTGGCTATTACGCGATGCCGAACCTTGCACTCGCAGACGGTACTCCAACTGGTGGAGTTTTTGGATTCGCTTCTATTGCGATCGAAATTATTAAAAAGCTAGAACCTGACTATGTTGCGATCGCTTGGGACATTAAGGGCACAAGTATCGACAAGCGCAAAGAAATCTTCGACGGCTACAAAGCTGGTCGCTCAAAGCCACCTGAAGATTTTTACGCGCAACTCCCGATCCTTCGTGATGTCCTTCAAGCTTTTGATTGGCCACTGTATGAACTTGATCAATACGAAGCCGATGACATTATGGGAACCTTTGCAGCTGAAGCAAAAGAACAAGGCGTCGAGACGTGTTTGATTACAGGTGACTACGACATGTTGCAGCTTATCGATGACACAACAAACGTGTACATTACTCGTACCGGTAGCACTGACTTGGTGCAATATGACGATGCTGCATTTGAGGAAAAATATGGAATCAAAGTTGCACAATTCGTCGATTATAAGGCATTGGTGGGGGATAGTAGCGACAACATTCCTGGTGTCGCAAAGATTGGCCCAAAGGCAGCACAAAGCCTATTAACTACCTATGGTGATCTTGATAATATTTATGCGCACACTGATGATTTAAAGGGTGCACAGCAAAAAAATATTGTTGACGGCAAAGCATCGGCCTACATGAGCCAAGAGCTCGCACGGATCTTTACTGACGCTCCAATCAAGATCGATTGGAAAGAGACTGATATCGCACATACCAATGTTGATAATATTTTGGCCGTGCTGCATAAATACGAATTCACTTCACTGATTAACAGGCTCCCTAAGCACATGAAGATCGGTGATGTTGTTGTCGACGTTGAAGAGAAACTCGCCATCGAACCACTAAAAAAAGTAGAGTGGCCGGATACACTCTCTATCGAAGGTCCAGTACTTGTTGAGATTATTGAAGATGAACTATGGGTTTCGACGGACGGCAAGACGGTTGCGTCAAAACCTGTTGCTGAAGTTGATTCAAGCTTGTGGCGTGCGCTTGAGATGGCGACGGTTGTTAGTTACGACATCAAAGATATGTACCACAAACTTGCAGCGCATGATGTCTTTACGCATCTCCCAACAGTCCACGATATTCGCCAAGGCGCGTTCTTAATTGATCCACTTCGTCGTGATCGATCTGCCAACGCATTGGTAGGGCAGGAAGCTCCTGAGTCAGCTGAACTTATGGCTGGGCTATGGACAGTACTTAATGATCAAGTTGCGTTTTTTGAGGCACAACCAAAGGTTGGTCGGATAGCTCGGCAGCTTGATTTCCCATTAACGTATACGCTCTTTAGGATTGAATATAAAGGGGTTTTGGTGAGTCCAAAAACACTCAATAAAATGAGTGAATCACTCGGCGATACTCATAAAAAGCTTGAACAAGAAATGTATGCAATGGTGGGCTATGAATTTAATATTGGCAGTCCAGCACAGCTTTCAGAAGTGTTATTTACGAAATTACAACTTCCTACAACAGGTATCAAAAAAGGCAAAACGGGCTATAGTACTGGCCAGGCTGAACTTGATAAACTCCGCGGCCAACACCCAATCATTGAGCTTATTGAGCAAACGCGCGAGCTCGCAAAACTTAAAAACACGTATACCGATGCGTTGCCAAAACTTGCAGATGCACACGATCGCATACACACAACATTCAACCAGGATGTTGCAGCAACCGGACGCCTCAGTAGTACCAATCCAAACTTGCAAAACATCCCAATTCGCACGAAACTAGGTCGCGAAATTCGTGAAGCATTCATTGCGGATGAAGGTAATGTACTGGTTAGTGCTGACTACTCACAATTCGAGCTTCGCCTTGCTGCAGTGATGGCTGGCGACACACCTTTGATCGAAGACTTTAACAGTGAAGTCGATGTGCACACAAAGACAGCCAGTGACGTATACGGTATTCCAATGGAAGAGGTGACTAAGTCGCAACGACGTGATGCGAAAGTTATTAACTTTGGTGTACTTTACGGCATGAGCCCGCATGGTCTTGCTGCGCAAACGGGCATGACTTTTGGGCAAGCGAAAGAATTCATTGATCAATACTTTACACTGCGTGCACCAATTCGTCAGTTTATTGACGACACTCTGCAAAAGGGCCGAACCGAAGGCTACGTCGAAACATACTTCGGACGTCGCCGACCAACGCCAGACATCACAAGTAGCAACTTTATGGTGCGAGCAGGTGCAGAACGTGCCGCAGCCAATATGCCTATCCAGGGTACAGAAGCAGACCTTATGAAACTTGCGATGCTCCGTGTTGATGAACAGTTGGGTGATCTAGGTGATCAAGTCCTGCAGATTCATGACAGCATCCTGATCGAATGTCCGGCAGAAAATGCAGATAAGGTGGCAAAGATCTTGAAGACAACTATGGAAGGTATTGCGCCTGAGCTCGCCATTTCTTTGCGAGTAGATGTCAGTAGCGGCAAGACCTGGGGTGACCTATGATAAAAGCAGTAATCTTTGATTGTTTCGGTGTTGTTTTGGACATTATGCGTGGGACACAGATTCAACGAACAATGGATTTAATCGCGGAATTAAAGCCTAACTACAAATTGGGGATGCTGACCAATGTTGGCAGTCGTTACGCACTTGATCAGCGATTCAAACCGGGTGAGTTGGACGAGCTTTTTGACGTCGTCATTGCATCGGGTGAAGTAGGGTGGGACAAGCCTGCACCAGAAATTTATACAATGGCGTACGAGCGAATTGGTGTTGCAGCACATGAATGTCTGTTTATTGATGACATTGGTGCGTTTGCAAAAGCCGCTGAAGTTGTAGGTATGAACTCGTACACATTTGTGGATGCTGATGAAACAATTGCCGCAATTAAGAAAATTCTAGAGGAGACGAAGTAATGGATGTAAAAGTAAAACGATTGAACCCGAAAGCATTATTACCTGCGTACCAAACAGAGCATGCCGCAGCAATGGATGTCCATGCTTGTCTCGACGAGGCAATGACACTCCAGCCACTTGAACGCGCGATGGTTCCCACAGGACTGGCGTTTGAAATTCCTGAAGGCTACGAAATGCAGGTTCGTGCTCGCAGTGGATTGAGTATTAAGCACGGCCTGACGATGGTAAATGGTGTTGGGACTATTGATGCCGATTATCGTGGTGAACTGCATATCCTGATGATCAACTTAGGCCAAGAACCATTTGTAATCGAACCGGACATGCGTGTTGCGCAACTACTTGTTACTCGGTATGAAAAAGTAACCCTACAGCTTACAGAAACACTGTCAGAAACCGATCGTGGCGAAGGTGGATTCGGCAGCACCGGGTTTGACAAGAAATAATAAAACTACTAAGGTAAAACTATGGCTAATTACAGAACATCTCGGACACTTCCAATCATTCTCGTCGTCGTAATCATTATTATTGCAGTCGCTGCGTTAGTTTCACTTGCGCGTGTTGTCTTCTTCTCTGGTGACTCAAACACTGCGACAACGAAAGTTGATACAAGTCGCACAGCACTGCTTGATACAACCGTCACACACGCTGTTCGTATGACAGTTCGTGGCCCAATTGTGGCCGACGAAAAATTCTATTCATATGAAATCGACGTCTCATCATCAAATCGCTCAATCAAGACATACAACGGATACCTCGATACCGTCGTTGACCAGAGTACACTCGGTAACAGCGTTGCATCATATGAACAATTTGTTCATGCACTCGATAAGGCAAATCTTTCAAAAGGTACAGAGCTACAAGGCGACAAAAATGACGTTCGTGGCGTGTGTGCAACAGGGATAGTGACTGAATTCACAATCCTCGATAACAACGAACCAGTGAAGCGACTTTGGACCTCAACTTGTAGTGGTTCACGAGGCTCACTCAGCGGAAGTGTCGTACAAATAACGAACTTGTTCGTTGAACAACTTCCTGATGCGAAAAAAATGATTTCAAACATCGATCTCTAAAGTTTATAGAAACGAGGTGCTATGCCTGAACTTCCCGAAGTAGAAACGGTCCGTCGTGGGTTGAGCGAGCTTATTATTGGCAAGGCTGTTGCTTCTGCGGCGAACGATACTCCAAAAAGTTTCCCGAACACCCAAACGGATGTGAAACAGTTTATGATTGGCGCGAAGGTGACCGCGATTCGTCGACGTGCGAAGGTATTGATGATCGACTTATCAACAGAGTATTCATTGGTGATACATTTAAAAATGACCGGTCAACTCGTCTACGTTGGCACCAAAGATCGTTTCGGTGCGGGTCACCCGAATGACAGCTTGGTGAATGCGTTACCTGATAAATCTACCCGTGTAACGATCGGGTTCGATGATGATTCGCAGCTCTTCTTTAATGACCAACGAAAATTTGGTTGGGTAAAGCTGATGCCAACACTTGAAATTCCGAATCTTCCATTTATGAAAAAAGTTGGGCCCGAACCGTTAGAGGCTGAATTTACGCCGCAGCAATTCCGTGATCGATTTACGCGCCGGGCTCGCACAAACATCAAAGCAGCACTGCTTGATCAATCTGTCGTGGCGGGTGTAGGTAATATCTATGCCGATGAGGCCTTGTGGGGCGCCAAGATCCACCCGACCCGTTTAACAGGATCAATTACCGATGATGAATTTGAATCGCTGTATACAGAGCTACGTGAGGTCATGAACTTATCAATTGAAAAAGGCGGCTCATCAAATCGTAACTATGTGAACGCTGAGGGCAAGCGGGGGAGTTATATGGATTTCGCTCGCGTGTTTAGACGCGAAGGGTTACCGTGTCCTCGTTGCGGCACAACAATCGAGAAATCTCGCGTTGCGGGGCGTGGGACACATGTCTGTCCGTACTGTCAGGCCGCCTAAGGTATACTTGTAACTATGACGCAGTGGTTTACCGGTGAAAATACATTTGAAATACAACAGGCTGTTCAAGCGCGCATCACTACTTTTGATGGTAGACCTGAGCGAATCGATGGCACCACGCTTGAACTAAAAAATATTCCGGACTTGCTGATGGGCGGAACATTGTTCGCCGAAAAGCGTCTCGTGATCATCAAAGATCTTTCTTTGAATAGTTCAGTCTGGGAAAAGATGCCGGAATGGCTTGATCGGCTTTCTGATGATATCGAACTTATTCTCATTGATAGCAAACCCGACAAACGCACCACGATCTACAAAGAAGTGAAGAAGCGCGTCGATGTGAAAGAGTTCCCAGTCTGGGGTGATCGGGATCAACAGATGGCCGAAACATGGGTCGTGCATCACGCGAAAACTCTTGGTATCGCCTTGGATAAGAAATTAGCGCACCACATTGTGATGCGCGTTGGACTTGATCAATGGCAACTGGCGAGTGCACTTGAAAAGCTTTCATTACTGGATGAGATAACCCCTGATGCGATTAATAATTCAATCGAACCAAACCCGTCTGAAAACGTCTTTCAATTATTTGAACTTGCCCTCGAAGGTAGACGCGAAGACGTCCATGACATGATCCGAACACTCGAATTAATCGAGGACCCGTATAAGTTATTTGCACTGTTATCTTCGCAAGCTTTTCAGTTGGCTGCCGTTGCCAACGCAGGGCCCGGCGATAACCCTTCAAAGGATTTTGCCATCCATCCTTTCGTTGCATCGAAGCTTGCCAGGCACGCCAGTAGGCGAGGCCCGCATGGCGCCGCTCGTGTGCTTCGATCTTTCGCACAAACCGATGCTGACATGAAGATATCAAAAGCTGACCCATGGTTGCTGATTGAACGAGCACTTCTCGAGACGGCACTATAGACTTTTTTACATTTTTGTAGTATAATATGCTTCAACTTATCGAGAATACATGTTAGAAACACACGGTGAATACAAGCATACATTATTTAGCCCTGAGCGAACGCTTGGGTCGTATGCTATGGCAAATCAACACCTGTCGATAGAAGATTGGCTTGTTGATAATACATTGGATTCAGCGCGTACAACGATGACACAGTACCAAGGTCCGCTCGGTGACATGTTTGAACGGTACATGAATGGGATCGTGCCGCCTTTGGCTTTTGCTTCAGTGCGACAGCAGGAAGTGCTGCAGAACAAGAAACTATCTTGGAGAGAGTGGCTCATGACGTATGCAGAAGAGTCGGAGATTTTTGATATCTTGGAGGTGCACAACAGTGTTTTGCAGCAGCATGCAGCAAGTGAAGCTATTGCACAAGATATTGATACGTTGCAGACAAAATTTATTTCAGCGCTTCACTTAATGAATGATCGAGGACTGATTGCATCGCACCCTGAACATCCTTCATCTTTTCCTGTCTACTACGGAGACATTTTTGATACACATTTAAAACAGCGCGGCGGATACTATGAGGACCAGGCTGGCGAAATAGTTTTAGGTCAAGGATATAAAGTAGCTGCACAGACACATGTTGAAGAGGCGAGACAAGAGTTACCGCGGGTGTTGATGCACGAGTGGGTGCACGCTTCATTAGGCAAGATGCTTAAGGATGTGTATAGCCCACTCTCAACCAGGTGGTTAAATGAAGGTTTTACAGAAATGGTTTCGAAAGCTATTCGTGATAAAAGTGGTGAGTCGCTAGAAGAGGACAATGTATATATTCATGAGCGACAGTTGGTTGAATCACTCGTAGGCCCAGAAAGGAATCCGGAGGTATGGCGATATAAGATGATGAGAGCTTTTACAGGCACAGATAACGATCGCCATGAATTTGTTCAATACATCGACGGGCTATGGAAAAGTGAAGATGTGATACGTAAGGTCACGAGAGCCGTAAGCGCTGAAGAGCGTCATCATGCCGAAACCGGTAGTTTGAGCCAAACAGTTCAGAACCTTGCACTTATCGCAGTTCGAGATCGAGTCATAAACAATCCGGATAGCATCCTGCGCAAATAAAAATAACTCCCCTATTTGGGGAGTTATTTTATGCGTGAAAGAAATTATTTCTTTGCAGCAGGTTTTTTAGCAGCAGTTTTAGCTGGAGCTTTTTTCGCTGCAGGTGCAGCTTTTGCAGCTGGCTTCTTTGCAGCAGCTGGTTTCGCAGCAGCAGCCTTTGGAGCAGCAGCTTTCTTAGTAGCACCGAAAGTAACGCCGGCAGCTTTAGCGATCTTTGAAAGATTAGCTTTACGACGTGCAACAGTGTTCTTGCTAAGCAAGTTCTTTTTTACAGCTGTGTCGAATTCGCTTTGAACCTTTGAAAGAGTAGCTGCTGAAGGGTTAGCAGTGAAGGCTTTAAGTGCATCTTTGATGTCGCGTTTGATGCCGACATTTCGTTCGTTGCGCTTGATAGTTTGTTTCGCTCGCTTGATAGCGGATTTGATGATTGGCATGAGTTTCCTTGTCTCTTAAATGCTATACATATTCAAAGGGTGATTATAGAGGAAAAGACGCGAATTGTAAAGAGTGCGTCAGATTTGTTGACGCTGGTAAAATACTTATGGTATAGTAGCGAAAAAGGTAATATACCAAAAAGAAACAAAAAATACATGGACGATATAAAAGCCAAACAACAGATTGTAGAAAAAATAAAAGCAGCGACGAACATTCTCGTTACTGTTTCTAATGATCCGTCAGTTGACGCATTGTCAGCAGCACTTGGATTGACCTTATTGCTTGATAAGATCGAAAAGCACCCAACTGCAGTGGTGAGTGGTGATATTCCACCTGCAATTTCATTCCTTGAACCTGAAAAAACATTCGATAGTACTACGGATAGTCTTCGTGACTTTATTATTGCCCTTGATAAAGAAAAAGCTGACCACCTTCGCTACAAAGTAGAAGGCGATAGTGTCAAAATCTTTATTACTCCGTACAAGACAACTATTACAGGCGATGACCTTGAGTTTAGCCAAGGTGATTTCAACGTTGAACTCGTTATTGCGCTTGGCGTAGATGTACAAGAACACCTCGATGGAGCACTTGATTCACATGGCCAAATCTTACACGATGCAACAATTATTACGGTGACCGCAGGCGAAAAGGTGAGTAGCCTTGGCGGTATCGACTGGCACGATGACCAGGCGAGTAGCTTGAGCGAAATGATTGCTGGACTTGGTGAAGCACTTAAACCAGATAAAAAACCAATTATCGATGCAACAATCGCGACAGCGCTATTAACAGGTATCGTTGCGGAAACTGATCGATTTAGTAACACGCACACTACTTCTCGTGTAATGACAACCGCAGCCACACTTATGGCATCTGGTGCAGATCAGCAATTGATCGCCTCAAAACTGCAAGAATCTCACGAAATTGGAAACCTCAGCGTCACAACGGATGACACAATTAAGGAATCTAAAGAAGAGCCAGTTGAAGCACCTGCTCCAAAAGATAGTCTCTCAATTAGTCATACATCAGGTGAAACACTCGAAGAAATGGACAAGCGAGTCAAAGCTGCTGAACAAGCCGAAGCAGCTGTTGAAGCAAACGAGCAATTAAGTGAACACACGGGCAATACAGTTGCTGCCGGTATTTATGCCGTGGATGAACCAGCTGTACAGCCTGCAGAAAGTGCTGAATCGGCTGGAGAACCAACACTCGGTGGAACACTCAACGCGACGTCTGAACAAGCTGCTGATGATGCACGTCAAGAACACGAGAATGATCAGAACAAAACTATTCTGACACACTCATACATGCAACCATCTGGTGGTGCAGACACAGCTCCTGCTGCAGCGACAACAAGTACCGGATCAAGTTCATATGTACTCGGTCACGACGAACCTAACACGAGCCCCGAGGTTACACCTGCAGCGCCAGTTGAAGTTGTCAGCCATGAACTCGTCATTGAGCCACCAGTAGCGCCTGTCGCTTCGACACCGGCTGACCTTGGACTTCCAATGCCACCGCCATTACCTGATTTCTCAGCACCACCAGCAGCTGGATCTGCTTACGCGTTTGATCCTGGTGCACTTCCACCGCAACCCGAACGTTTAGGTGATATTCTTGCCCCTGAACCACCTGTTGTGCCTGAAGTAACAGCACCTATCGAACCACCAGTTGCCCCACCGGTTCCGTCTGCAGCACCAACTGATGCTCCAAGCACTGATCCAGGCCAATTCAAGATTCCTGGCCAACAGTAATCTTTTCTAAGGTATAATCGGCTCTATGCAAGAAGATAGCGTTCTTTTAATCGACAAGCCAGCTGGTATGACCAGTTTTGGTGTTGTTGCGCGTGTGCGCCGGAAATTATCACAGCAACTCGGCAAGAAAGCCAAAGTGGGGCACACCGGAACACTTGATCCTTTTGCGACTGGTCTGATGATTATCGTGACTGGTAAAGAGTGTCGCAATGCGGGCACGTATTCAAAACTCGACAAAGTATACGAAGCAGTGATCCGTTTAGGTCAGACGAGCTCTACGGGTGATCCGGAGGGTGAGCTGACTGATGTTTCCGACCTCGTACCCACAAAAGACGAAGTGACGGCTGCTTTGGAATTATTCGTGGGCGAAATTCAACAAACACCACCGATCTACAGCGCGATTAAGATCAATGGACAGCGCGCATATAAATTGGCACGAGAAGGTGGTACTGCCGAAACAATTGAGATGCCTGTGCGCACCGTTAACGTCTACAGCCTCGAACTGCTCGATTACACGTACCCTGATATTCGTATCCGCGTACACGTCAGTAGCGGAACCTATATTCGCACCCTTGCCCAAGACGTAGGGCTACAGCTAGGGATTGGTGCATATTGCCCAGAACTTCGCCGAACAAAAATCGCCGATTTTTCAATCGACGATTCTGCGCAGCTAGATCCCGATACGTATTAGAGAATCTTTTCCATCTCATCGATGAACTTGTTGCGTTCACCAGCCATGTTGGATAGCTCTGGATCGGCACGGAACTTGCTGATTTCGTTTTGAAGATTAGCGGTTGCCTTGTTGAAGGTTGATTGCTCACCCGGAGTGCGGGTCTTACCGTTGAGCCGCACGATTGCCTGGTTGACACGATTAAGCGTGTCTTTGTCTTGCGTTGCAAGCTCGCGAGCAGATAGCTTCTCGTCAATCAACATGAGTTCAATCCATTCATCAATCTTGGCAGTGTCCACGCCACCGGGAACACCTTGGGTGATTTGGTCAAGGAGCCCCATGCCAAGGTACTTAGGACGACCACCGTTACCCTTAAGTGCATCAACCATTGCAAGGCGGAAGCCTTCATTTCCAGTAGGTGTGAGGTCAAGGTGCGTCAATAGCTGGTCGATATGAGGCATCACGCCATTCGCGGCAACACGCTTCACAGCAGCTTCGCGGATATCGTCAGTGATAGTAATACCCTTAACACTAACGGCTTTGGCGATTTCAAGATTTTCTGCCGCATTTAGGTTGAAGTCATCAAGAATAGCATTCGCGTTGGCGATAATTTCGCCGTGCGCTTTGTGCTGTTCGCTAATAGCTTGTGCCAATGCGCGTTGTGCACCAATGAATCCTTGAACACCACCAGCGTACTCGCGAAGGAATTTGCCATCGATTTGGGCAGTGTTCGCCTTAACATCGGCGTAGAATTGTTCGTTCTGTGCGCGTTTCGCTGATTGGTTACGGATTGCAGTAAGCGCCATGCTTCGGCTTGTGGTTGCGGCTGTAGTTGAGATCGCGCCGAATCGAGAGTTAAGAGATGCATCTTTACCAGACTTCAATTCTTCGTATGTCGCGTCTAGTTTAGCGCCAGCTTCTGTCGCGAGGTCCGCACCTGTGCGAGCAGTAAGTTCACGCGAAAGCATGTAGTCGTTGTTGCGCACCGTTGTCTTAAGGTGTGTTGCCATACGGTTTTCGATGATCTTCTTCTCTGTTTCTACGCCGTGCGCTTGTGTGTGGATCTTTTCGTGACCATCTGTCTGGTGGTATCGGTTGTCATTCAGTGCAGTATAAAGAGAGGTCTGTTCTTTAACTCGACGCCCACTGTTATCAAGCGCTCGCGCAACACCACGGAATGGATTGAGGTTGAGTCCAGGACGTCCAAGTGACTTCAGGCGGTTTCGCTCTGCACGTTCGTTTGCCCAGTTCTTGCTGCGGTCCAGGATACCTTTTCGAGGATCGTTGATGATACCAGCGATCTTTCCAAGGAGCCCACCACTGAGGCGAAGGAGGAGTGGAGTGATCACAAGCGGTGCAACTTGAATCGCCAGTCCGAAGATGATCATAAAGACAGATGATGCATTTTGAATGATCAGTCCACCTGCTAATTGTGATCCACCAAATATGAGTGAGAAAGCAGGGAAGAAGATCAACATTGTCATGAAGAGTTCGCGCCACTTTCCAAACCACTTTTCGGTGTTAGGAAGCAGGTAAGCAACGAATGCGAGTGGTGCGATCACGATCAAGATAATGATGATTGCTTGGCGAGCGGCCAAGATAAGAAGGACGAAGAGAAGTGTAAGAACAAGTCCAAGCAGAAGAGGAAGGAGGAGTGGAAGTGCTCCAGCAAGGTTTCCAGCTGCGGCGACACCAATGACACCAACTGTACCCGCAGACAGGACGAACGTTGTCACACCGGTCCATGTCGTTGTTTCTGCGTTCCAGCTATCATTTGTGATGTTGAATGAGTTCTGCCGAATCTGTATAAAGATATCTTGTAATGAGTATCCGAGAATGTTTGAAAGGTCGACAGCGATTGAACAGATAATGTATGACAAGTTCACCAGTACTGCCGCGACGATCAATCGAGGAAGGAGTTTCTTTAACCCGTAGTTACTTACTCCGGCGTTACTGAGTTGTGAGTAGATAATAATAAGGAAGACGATGATGAAGGCAACATTGGCGATGCTGCGCATAATGTTCCAGGCGATGTAGAGGTCGCTTTTACCTGCTTCGCTTGTGATTGGTTGTACTTCAAAGAACTGAGATACCAGCTTGAAGATGTTATCCATGCTATCTGCCATAAAGACGGTAAGGGGACAGATAATCCAACCCACACCTTCAACGCTACATGAGCTGTAGCTTGATTCTTCACCTTTAGGGGTAATTTCAATTGTTTGTTGGCTTTTGGGGTTTGAGTACTTTTTTGTACTTACTTGATAGGTATAGATTGCATATGTAGCGGTTTTTGCTGTTGGAGGGTCGGTCCCAGGTTTAAATGAGATAACGTATGCTTTGACAAAAGGGGTGTTGTTAGCGGCTTCTTCGAGGACAACGTAGTATTTGGTGCCTTCTGGGAAACCAAGGCTATTACCAGCCTTAGCATCAATCGCTTCAAAGTGTTGGTGGCCAGCATAAAGAATACTTTCACCCTTCCAGCTTGCAGCGGGTGGTTCAGCTTGTGCGTGTGTTATCTGGGGAACGATGGTTGCCCAGAGGAAGGCCGTCAGAATCACGGTCAAGACAAAAACTAACATACCTCGTACAGAGAACCCTCTGCGCGAAGTGGATCTTAGAAGCTCCATATCGTTCACAATAATAGCATAGAACAGATCAAAAGTCAATGCCCCTTATGCCTTTCCTTTACCTTAAATACATATGAGCTGTACAGGGGACTTGAAAGGTTGGCACACTTCTGATACAATACACATTCGATGATTACAGCAGATAACAAAGCAGCAGCGTTCGCGCTCACGCAGACACACAAAACAGACGTTGGTAGCCCACAAGCCCAAGCGTCTGTGCTGACGACTCGTATTAAAGAAGTGACACTTCACCTTCAGACAAACAAGCACGACCACATGGGTCGCCGCGGTTTGATCCAGATGGTGGCACGTCGTAAAAAGCTTCTGAAATACCTCGAAGCCAAAGACTTCGAAGCTTACAAAGCTACCGTCGCAAAACTTGGTTTACGTAAGTAACCAGCAAATCAAAGAACTCCGTACACAATACGGAGTTCTTTTTTATTGCGCTTCATTTAGTTTTTAGATTTTGGAATAATAAGCCTGTGTCGTCTTGGAAGTGAGGCGATATTCTGTTCAAGAAGCGCAAACCGGGCCATAAGTTTCTTGTGGGGGAGGTGAGATGGGTCGAATGACTGTTCGGGTGTATAGCGCCCGATAATTCCGTCGTTTCCGTATTGGCCCATGTGAACCGTCGTCCCAAAAATAGTTGCGTATTGGTCAGATGTAATATCGATAATAAGTGGATGCTCACTGATGCCGTGCGCCTCAATCCATACATGGTCGTCACCAACTTGATGATTTTTAACATAGATTTTCCCTTCGACAAATCGTGTATCAACACCTTGTTGCTGGAGGAAGCGTCCAAACCAGACATTCGATACGCCGCACTGACCTCGTGAAATAGGGTCATCCTCGGCTAGGGTAATCCCCTGATAGGCAGTACGAGAATCCCATGCTTTTTCTAGCATTGCGCGCACAGCAATAGCTTGGCGAAAAGTCTCTCCCGGACGACGGGGGAGTTCTAGTGATCCAATGTTCTCGATCTGGGGCATGACATCATTGTAGCAAACAGGTATAATAGAACAGTAAACGCCAAGAGAGAGGTGCTGGATGCAGATGTTCTTGAACAAAGAACGTGTACACCCGTTACCTCCAAGGCAATAAAAAAAGAAGGAGGCCTTATATGCCAACAATTAACCCTTACGGCAAGGATATTATTAAAGTTTCAACAGAGTTTGAGGGTCGCCCACTGACACTCGAAGTAAACCGCGTTGGATTCCGCAGCACCGGCTCAGTCATGGTAACTTACGGCGAAACCGTCGTACTTGGTACCGCACAGGTCGGATCTCGTCCAATTGTTTTGGACTATTTCCCACTCTCAATCGATTATGAAGAAAAAATGTATGCAGCTGGAAAAATCAGCGGCAGTCGTTTCATCAAGCGTGAAGGTCGTCCATCTGACGAAGCAGTTCTTATTGGTCGTATCATCGACCGCCCAATTCGTCCGTTATTCCCTAAAGGCTACCGCCAAGAAGTACAGGTTGTTGCCAGTGTCCTTTCTATGGACCCAACATTCCGTCCTGACATGATCGGTATGATTGCTGCCAGCGCTGCACTTATGCTGACGGGAACACCATTCGATGGTCCAGTTGCCGGACTTCGTATCGGCCGTGTGAATGGCGAATTCAAAGCTTTCTTGACTGCTGAAGAGCGTGAAGCAAGTGACCTCGACCTTGTTGTCGCGGGTATTGAAAGTGGTATCACCATGGTTGAAGCTGGTGCTGATTCAGTGCCAGAAGAAGTGGTTGCAGACGCACTTGCGTGGGCATACGAACACTACCAGCCAGCGATTAAACTGCAACAAGAACTTGCAGCAAAGATTGCACCAGCAAAGCAAGAATTTACACTGACGCTTCCTAATGAAGAAATCCAAAAAGCGGTTGATGCATGGGTGCACGGAAAACTTGGTGAAGCAGTACGCAAGCCGTATGCAGAGCGTAATGAAATGGTGAACCAACTTCGTTGGGCGCTCCACAATGACATGGTGACTGAGCTTGGTGAAGATGAATACAAAGCCCTCAAGGGTGAGTACGACGAAGCTTTCACATCAGCAGTACACAAAGATGTTCGCCGCGGTATCGTTGAAGACAACCTTCGTCCAGACGGTCGTCAATTCACTGAAATTCGTCAACTATCAAGCGAAGTAGGGGTGTTACCACGCACACACGGTTCATCACTATTTACACGTGGAATGACACAGGGTCTTAACGTTATTACATTGGCACCGCTTAGCTACGCACAAATGGTGGATACAATGGAAATTAGCGACGGCGAACGTCGATACATGCACCACTACAATGCACCTGGCTACACTGTCGGTGAAGTGCAACGTCTTGGTGGTCCTGGTCGTCGCGAAATCGGACATGGGTACCTTGCGGAACGTGCTGTCTTACCAGTACTTCCAGCTGAAGAAGACTTCCCATACGCGATCCGTTCTGTCACTGAAATCATGAGCCAAAATGGTTCAACTTCAATGGCCGCTGTTTGTAGCTCTGTATTAGCACTGATGGATGCCGGAGTGCCAATCAAGGCACCTGTATCTGGTATTGCA
>Ga0247806_10000005_pt1 | contig 141434 bp, 244 predicted proteins | sample UWRJL059202B1_FD_179935 | JGI IMG/M metagenome (GOLD analysis project Ga0247806, IMG submission 179935) | Plant litter microbial communities from Arlington Agricultural Research Station in Wisconsin, United States - UWRJ-L059-202B-1 | ecosystem: Environmental > Terrestrial > Plant litter >... | reverse complement strand
CAATGCTGTCAAAGCCTTCGGTAACAACTTGTAATTAAAAAATGGGGAGATTAAGTTCTCCCCTTATTTAAAATGAAAGCAAAACCTAAAATTGGCGCACCAAAGCCGAAACCCAAAAAATAAATGAAAAGAAGTGTCACAAATATACTCCCCATAATCTTAATAGGGTTTTATTCGACACTTTTCTTTTTTACAGATAGCGATTGGTATAGAAATATTTATGGAGATTGGATAGTCAAACTAGACACAATCCTTTTTTGTTTAAGTGTATCAGCAGCTTTATTTTATTGGAACAATTGGTCAAATCTGGCCAAAATTAGTTTACTGACGGTCATAATACTAAATATACTAACACATATCAGTTTTGAGATACCTTTAGAAAACTATTATAGAATTTATCAAAATATACTTTTAATGTTTTTCTTTGTAATGATACTTTCGGCGCAGGAAAATAAAGGGCTAACCTAAAATGACACAATTATGGATAAGTTTGGTTCAGTGGTTAACCACTCTATCATATAAAAAAATCTCTATATTTTTACTTTCTTTATTAGTAACTCTGTTGGGCTATTCCCGATGGGAATTAAAAACAGAAAACAGTGAGTTACATATTAGAGTTTACAATCTTACTTCTGCAAATGATTCTATATCTAATGACTCTAGACAAAAAGTATTGGAATGTAATCAAGCAAGAAGAGAAGAAGCTGAGAAAGCAACTAATTATTGGCGTGAACGCTTTGAAGAATTGGAAGAAAAAATGTATTCACAATACAGAAACATAAAAAAGAAATGAAGACATACATAGCAAGTTTTATAATTTCAGTTGCGGCACTATTCACATTCTCGCCGAACAAAAAAGAAACGGTTGATATAAAAAAAGAACCTGTGCCACGCATGTTAACAACAGAAGAGATTTTAGAATGTGACCCACTAAATGACACAGTTAAAAGGTTATCATTTGTACAAGATAGTCTTTATAACGATTTAAAGAATGATTATGCGAAAACTTGTAAACGACCTCCTAAAGACACCTACCGGAAAATTCAGCCGTAAAAGCATAATGATAATTTTCACGTTTATTTTCACATTATTTCTAGGCGCGTTTATCGTACTTTCAGATAAAATTTTAGAACGTGAGGTTAATAGATATGCAATAGATGTTTTTGATAGTTTATTGATATTTTTAGGAATGCTGACAGGAGTAACAATAGTTGATAAGAAGTTAGCAAATAAAGTAGATCCACCACCAGAAGAATAAAAAATGCCAGCAGATAAAATTACATTAGAAAGAATAAAAAAAGTACACCCTAAACTAAGGGATGAACTTTTAGAGGACTACATGCATGTTAATGAAAATTTACTAGGAAAAGGTGTTAGACTTAGGTTCGCATACACAACCCGAACCAAAGAAGAACAAACAGGACTTTACGCATCAGGCAGAACAAAGCCGGGCAAAATCCTCACAAATGCACCTTGGTACAGTACTTTTCACTTTGAATCGTATGCTTTAGCTTTTGACATAGTGATACTTTATGACCTTAATGGAGATGATATTTTTGAAACAGCCTCTTGGGATTTATTAAAGGATTACGACAAAGATGGGGAAGCTGATTGGAAAGAAGTAATTAACTATTTTAAATCAAAAGGGTATAAGTGGGGAGGGGACTTTAGGAATTTTAAAGATTCTCCACATTTTGAAAAAACTTTTGGATACACTTGGCAAAAGTTAAAAGAAAAATACGATGCTAAAGATTTCATTGCTGGAACAAAATATGTAAAGATATGAACTTCTTAAAGAAATATTGGCGGGAGATATTAATTTTAATCCTACTCATATCATTAATAGTATCATTTCAAAGATGTACACCATCCGAAAAAACTGAAATAACAGTGAATGAGAGAGAGGTTAAAATACCAGAAATTGTTGGTTCACTAGAGCCGGAGAAAAGAACAGAACTTCCGTCAGCAGGAATAGATTCAGTTAAGATAGGTAAGCAATACATTTACTCTACACATCCACTAGAGGCATCTCTAAAAAAAGAAATCGAACAAGCAAAAGACAGTTTGGAAATAATGAGGCTTCTGGTTAAATCAGCCCAAGTAAAAGAGGAAATAACTGATTTTTCAAATGATAAATTAGAATTGAAAGTCTGGACTAAGACTCAAGGAAAGTTATTAGGAATCACAACAGACTTCAAAATAAAAGAAACAACAGTAAAAGTTACAGATACTACAAAGACAATAACAAAAACAGTTCAAGCACCACCAACAATAAAAGATGTAGTTTCTATTAATGGAAGAGTAGGATGGCTAGTTGGAGGAAGTTATCTTCAAAATATAGAAACTAAAAAATCTGCATACGGAGTTAATGCAGGAATTAGGGTACAAAAAATATCAGTAATCGTAGGAGGAAATACTCAAAAACAAGGAACAATAACAGCATTAATAGAACTATAAAATGGCCGCAGAAAAAACAAAAGTACAAATACTAAAAGGATTATCATTTTTCAATTTAATCCCAGATTTAAAAAAACTATTTACTTCTAATGTAACACCATTTGGAACAACTACAAATCTTCCTAGTACCCCTGCTACACTAGCAGATTTGGCAGCAGCAAGAGCGGCAATAGAAGCACTAAAGACAGCAACCGAAACAAGGTTGGATAATTTAGAAAGTAAAGTAAATGAAGTAATCAATGGCTAAGCAAAAAACACTCCTTGAAAAAATAACTACTTTATTGTGGTGGAATCATCTTCCATCTATAAAAGAGATACTTCTTGGATTATATTATCAGGGATTGGCAGGCAAAAAGTTTTATGAGGCGGGGACAAACATAAACTTTACAGGAACAGGGACAGAAGAAGACCCAATTTTAATCAATGCGAGCGGCTCAGGAGGCGGTATTGCATCTATTCAGGCAGGTACAAATATATCTGTAAATAATGCCGATCCGTTAAACCCTATTATTTCAGCAACGGGCGGGGGAGGTGGTTCTCAAGACTTACAAGGGGTTACTGACTTGGGATCGACTACTACAAATCCTATAATCGTGGGCGACCCTGATTCGGGTACCCTTGTTGTTATAACTCCTGATTCCGGCCCAGCCAGCGGTATTGGAATAGTGGACAGCGGACGATCTGTTAATATTGGTGCGCCATTCGGTGTTCAATTACAAACAAGGCCAGAATCTGATGGGGGGGTTGCTGTAAATATAAAGTCTGACAATGTGACAACGCCTTATAACGCTCAGTTACCGGGTAAAACAGGCGAACAAACTTTCGCAATGATTTCTGATACTGGTAATTCAGGAAAACAAACAATAAACCCATCATTAGGTACAATAACAATTCCTCACGGATTAGGAGTAGATCCTGCATTCATATCTTTTAATTTCGACGATACACGCTCATTAGAAATGAGATCTTACTTAGTAACAACAAATGCAACTAATATAATTATAACATTCGACAGTCCACCATTAGAAACAACAGCAATAGTTTGGTGGTCAGCAAAACCGTAACTTAATAACCCAAATCTATAGTGAACAGAACCTTTTCAATTTTAACGCTCTTATTTTTTACAACATTTTTACAAGCACAAACTGGGTACGTAGCCACCGGAAATAATGGCTCAAATCAAACAACAGAAACATATGTCGTTGGCTCACCTACGAGCGCGGCAGGAAACAGAAAAGTTACAAGTGTCTATAAGGATTCCCTTTATTTTTACAGTCATTACCCAACAATTAGATTTTCTAAATTTACCTCGGCTAAGAATGACGGACAACCCACAAACATCTTTTGGTCAGATGCTCTGGGAACATTTAAAAAATCGCCATTTTCAGAAGTTAAAATATCTAAATCGCAAGTTGTTGACCAAGATATTTACATGGAGGGGTTCGGACTTTCAAAAGTTACAACTTCACCAAATCATTATAAGTTTGATATAAATCAGGATTTAATGATGACAGTTGCCAAAGCCAATACATCCATTGATTCTATAATGGATATAGTGGGTACAAAAGCCGAAACAACAAACGTCTACACAAAAACACAGGCAGACGCAACGTTTTTAAAAACACTAACAGAGTTAGACCCAACAGTGAGTACCGCAGCAAAATCAATTACAGGTGCGCAAACATCAAATTGGAACATTGCTTATGGTTGGGGAAATCACGCAGGATTATACAAACCTGTTTCATACGTGCCAACATGGACAGATATATCAGGCAAACCATCGTTCTTTGACGGGAATTATAATAGTTTAAGTAACAAGCCGAATTTAGGGAGTTATTTAACAAGTGAAACAGACCCTGTTTGGATGTCGGAGAAGTCAAGCTATTCAACAAAAACAGCTTCAGATGCACTCTATAAACCTATTGGATATACTCCAACATATAGTGAGATCACAGGAAAACCCACTTTGTTTAATGGTGCTTATGGCTCTTTGACAGGCATTCCAACAACTTTTGTCCCAATTGCCCACACGCATGCAATTAGTGATGTGACAGGTCTGCAAATAAGTTTGGATAATAAAATAGAAGTTGGTGCGACTATACCATATTCCACATTATCAGGTAAGCCTGTAATACCAAGCAGTACAGAACAATTGACAAATAACTCTGGATTTATTACAGGATACACAGAAACAGACCCAATTTGGTCGGTACAAAAAACAAATTATTCAACAACTGCTCAGGCAGATGCGCTGTATCAAAGTAAGGGAACTTATTTAACATCAGAAGTGGACGGTTCTACAACAAATGAAATACAACAACTTTCAATTGCAGGGCAAAGCTTGACGCTAACTAATGGGGGAAATACAATAACGCTCCCAACAAATAGTTACACGCAAGGCACAGGAATTGGAATTTCAGGAAACACTATAACTAACACAGCCCCTGATCAGACAGTGACTTTGACCCCCGGTAACAGAATAAGTATTACAGGTACATACCCAAATTTCACAATCGCTTACATAGAACCAACAACTGCAATTGTATCACGTCCTTTAAATACCAATTTTACAATTTCCAGTACAAAACAAGCAATTGTAGGTTATACAGTAACGTGCTCGGTAACAAATCCACTTTTAATAGGAACTTCATCAGCATCAGCTTATATAGAGTATTCAACAGATGGAGGAGTAACTTGGAAACTACCTGCTCAAAATGGAAACTCTAGCGGGGTTGGAATTACAGTTACGTTGCAACTAACAAATGGGCAGACAGGAATTTTATTAGCAAATATTCCGGCAAACGCGCTCACAAGAATCAGGACGGCCATAACAGGTACAGCATCTGTAACGTACGTCACAGGATTTGAAACATATTAAATAATAAAAACAGGCGGTGATTAAGTTACCGCCTTTAAAAACCAAAACAATGGCAGAAAATATAATAGGTACTCCGATAATTGATTTTAACATCTATGAAAGTGACGATCCAAAAATAATTATTCTGGCAGACAACTCACAATGGAAAATTTTAGAAACAAAACCAGCGGTTATAAAAATTATTTTACCGGGAAGTTCAAAAGAAATAATTCATACTTGGATTAAACACAGAGTTAATGTATTAAACAGCACAAACTTACAATTGTCTTGTTTAGAGAGTTGTGTAGATAATCAGGATTTAATTGATTTACCTGATGGAGTGTATCAATTTATATTAGAAGGCTCACCAACTTCATATAATAAAAAAAGATACTATCTTAAAACAGACACAATTCGTTTAGAAATAGATGAAATGTATGTGAGAGCAAATATTGAATATTCTGTTGTAGATAAAAATTTAAGAGAAAGACTATCTAATATAGAATTTATGCTTAAATCTTCAGAGGCTTTTACAAGAAGAGGTGATTTTGTAATGGCTGACAAGTGTTTTAGAGAAGTTCAAAAGTTAATTTGTAAATGAGCGCAACTTCAATATTAAAATTATCAAGAGAGAGATACGCGGAAGAAGTAGAAGACAATCTTTTGCAAATGGTCGATTCTTATTTCTATCATAAATACTTTATGGTGGGCGTAAAACCTGAAAGAGATAGAATAAACCACGCTATGATTTTTCATAGAATACTTTGTCCACAGAATTGCAAAATGGTAAATTTAATAGAGAAGAAAATTAACGGACAACTCAGAGAAAAAACAATTAAAAAACAAACAAAAAAAGAAAATTATTGCGATTTTGAGCTACCAACAGTAGGCGAAATCAATTGGTAAAATTATGAAACACTGCACAACTAACCCTCCATTTTTCTGGCTGACATCTATGCCGTCAGATTGTCAATTATACCCCAATTCAATTTATATCGTAAGAATAGGGGATTCGGTAAAATTATATGTGACTGACAGAAGAAGTATTTTAAGGCTTGTAGGCACAGCCGAAAATAGTCAAGGAGAGGTGATTATAAATTCACCTAATAATAGTATATCAATTCAACTATCAGGACAGACATTTTCAATAGATGTATCTACAACTTTACTAAATGCTATTTCTGCGGCACTAAAAACAGGTGATAATATTTCCCTATTAAGTAATGATGCCGGGTACGTAACAAACTCTGAAATGGTTTCCTTATTAGATACAAAATTTGATAAACCAACAGGTACAGACCAAGATTATTTGGATGGACAAGGCAACCCACAACCGTTTCCTGAAATTAGTGGTGTAACAAACCTGTCTTACAGTGCAGCACCTACACAAGGAATAGTACAATCAGATACAGGAACAGGAGCTATAATACCACTAGCTGATAATATAAATGCCGGATTAATAACCGCCGAAGAAAAAGCAAAAATAACAACAACTTTTCAAAATCCTGCTACATCAAATTTGGACATGCAAGGGTTTGATTTAGAAGATGTAGGTACAATAAACGGACAACCCTTTCCTCAAGCAATACCAATAACTTCGGTAAATGGAGAAGTAGGTGATGTAGTTTTAGATGCTGACGATATTTCTGATTCTGGGACTACACATAAATTTACGGACGCGGCTTCAATTACCAAACTCGCAGGAATAGCCACAGGAGCAACGGCAAATCAATCTGACGCAACCACTAACGCGGCAATTGCTTTAAAAGAAAATTCATCCAACAAGCAGAATTCGCTTACACCGGATGGTACTGGTGTAAAATTTCTAACGGTTGATGCTGCAAACAACGGATTACAGCCATTAGATTCAGACTTGACAGCTATTTCGGCATTGACAACTGACACATTTGGACGTGGTGTATTAACGCAAACGAGTGCGGCAAATGCAAGAACTTACATAGGAGCCGAGCCGATACAATCGGGAACAGGATTTCTGAGAAAAACAGGTACAACTACAAGTTATGTAAATATTGTTCCAACGACACAGGGTGGCACAGGATTAAGCACAATAGGTACAGCAAACCAAATATTACAGGTAAATCCAGCAGGTACAGCTTTAATTTATGCGACAAACTCGACTGCTTCTAATACAATTGTAAATCAGGCATCACTTCCGATTATCAGAACATCGAACAATATATCGGATAATTCGTCTTTCATTCAGGCGGGTTTTTATCAAACTGACGGCGTTTACGTAAACGTTACCAATCACCTTTCGTTAAATAAACAGCCTATCGTAAATCTAAACCCAAAAACTATTTCGGGATTAGGAACAATTGGTAATACGGCAGCAAGGATTTTATTTTATGACGCTTCAAATGCGCTGATTTCCGTTTTGTCGGGCGCGCCATATACGAGCGCCGCGCCGTTCACATTCACACCGCCAGCAGGAACAGTTACTTTTGCGGTTACAATCGTCAACCAAACAGGCGTAGGAACGTCCCCGTCAACAAGTCCGTATAAAAATACTGTGATGATTTCAGAAGGCACGGAAATATTGCCATTTGAAACATTTGGAAACACTTATGTTGAGCCAAAAAAAGCCTTTGTTAGTTTATCAGGAAATGACACAACAGGGGATGGAACTTTAGGTAAACCATTCAGAACAATTTCAAAAGCAAATAGTATTTTATATTGGTCGGGCGGAGAAATATTAATGCGTGGCGGCGACTATCCGTCAGAAAACACAAACGTACTAAGTTACAGAAATATAAAATTATCGGCTTATGGTTCGGAAGTTGTTAGAATTTTAAACGGCATAAAAGTTACATCGGGAACGCTGGAAGGTGGCTATACAAAAGTCTATAAAACTACCGGAATTACATTACCCCCCGGAACATTAGAAGTATGGCAACACGACATTAACGATGCTGCAACCGCAATCACAAACGCAGACAGGCATCCAATCCACAAAAACAAAACGCACCGACTTTCATCGACAAAAATGGTAAAGGCTGCATCATTGGCAGATATTGAGGCATCAACCGTTTTGAAGTGGTTCAACATAGGAACTGATTTTTATTTTTCAAAAACAACAGGCTCAGATTTAACTGTCAATCCTATTGTAATTCCAGACCAAACGATTTATATAAGACAAGCATCCGTAGAAAATATCAATTTCCAATATGGTGGTTTATTTTTCACAAATCTTACAACTGATACCTATTTAAAAAATGTTTCGTCAAAATTCAGCAACTCTACTTGTTTCTTGGTTGGCGGTTCGGCTAACACAGCATCAATAACATTTGAAAATTGTGAAGCCGCCGCAAGTCACGAAGATGGTTTTGGGCTGGGTGGAAATGCCAGAGTGAAAGAAATTAATAGTTATTCTCACGATCATTTTGACGAGGGGAGTTCCGCACACGATGATGTCAATATCGAACGTTACGACTGCTATTACGAATGGAATGGAACAGGGGCAATTGCTGACGTAGGTAATTCACATTCATTGATAAGCGGATGTACTGCGAGATACGGCAATTCTGACATTATATTTTCACACTCAGCAATAGGCGGAGTTGATACAGGAATAGGCATTATTCAAAATACAACTACATCAGGGGCAATTACCGCTTCGGTTGCTGGTAGGGTAAGGGTATATAATTCTTCCGCGACAAATGGGTTTAATTCAAATGTCACAGCAATTGGTACAATGAGTTTGACCGCAACGGCAAATCTTAATTTTCCAAATGTATTAATGAATCAAAACGCGGTGCTAACCGTTACTGTTACAGGCGCAACTGTTGGGGATGCGGTAGTGTTAGGACTACCAAATTCATTATTAACAGGACTTACTTACAATGTAGGTTTTTTGGCTTGGGTATCTGCAACGAATACGGTATCGGTTAGATTCCAAAATAACGACCCGATGGCTGCACACGATTTTGCAGCAGCAGATTTTAAAATCACTGTTTTAAAATAAATAAAAAATATGAATAATTGCGGAAACACTAAAAAATCGACTTGCGGGGCAAGAAAAAACTCAGCCTGTATAGACTATGATGGGATACTCTCAGAACAAACAGAAATTACATCCCAATGTGTAGATGTAGAACAAGTTTTAGTAGATGTGACCACTTTAATTGATAAGCTGTTTTCAGAAAGCGATCTAACAGAGTTAGAAAATGGATGTATTACACTACCCACTACATTAAACGTAAAAAACTTATTTCAAACAATCATTACGTTTATGTGTGAACAACAAACTACAATAACAGAGCAAGCAACTTCAATTACAGAAATGCAAGCTCAAATAGTAGATTTACAAACAGGCACTTGTCCACCAGAAGAATAAAAATGGCAGAGAAAACTCTAACACAGAAAATAAAAGACTTAAATTTCTTTGATTTAATAAATAAATTGAAGAATATATTAAATGAGTTAAAAGGTAATGTATTTATTGACGCTCCGCAAGACGGTAATAGTTATGGACGTAAAGACGGAGATTGGTCACAAATTCAAAGCGGTGGAGGTATTCCCGATGCTCCTGAAAATGGGCTACAATATGCAAGACAGGATGGAAATTGGACACCTATACAAGGTTCTTTACAGAGTAAGGAGCAAACATTTGCCTTTTATATGAGCGAAGAAGCGGGGTTTCCACTGAGTATGGAAGTTATATATAGCGATTATGGTACAGAAGATGCAACCCCCTCTATATCTGTTGTGGACGATGGGGTTTATATGATAACCATCGCACAAGATTCAACAGCCTCTTTAAAGTATGTAATTCAGGTAACTCCTATTACTAACAGAGAAGAAAATTATCAAATCGAAGTAGTTCAACTAGAAACATATAGAGTATTCATATATGTATATTCTAACGGAGAGTTAATTTCAAATTCACTAATCAAATTTCCTGTAATAGTTAAAGCCTTCAATTTTTCAGAGTAATAAAAATTAAAAAAAAAAAATAAAAATGCCAGAAGATTGCCCACCAGAAATAGTATACATTCCAACAAATGATGAGTCAATACCTTGTCCTGATGGATTATACTCAACAGATTGTATTGTACAACAAGCAGCTATAGTTTATCTAGGTTTACCTATTAATTCAACTCAATCTCAGATAAATACAGCCCTTGTTTCAGCAATAATAGCTAAACAACAATTGATAACAGCTTTGACACTAAGAGTTGAAGCATTAGAAACCTAATATGTGTAATAAATGTAATAATAACTGCAACGAATGCGAATGCACTTGTAAAAACAACTGTTCAAGACCACAATGCGAGTGCGCGGTAAAACTTGCCTCAGATTGTATAACAGTTGATAATGGGACATTTGAATGTTCTGGCATAGAAAACGGGCTTACACTAACCCAATTCCTCGAATCATATGATGAATTTGTATGCAATAAGTTTGACCTATTAGCAGGTTTCTTTACAATATTAAATGTAGGAACGGGCGCAGGTGTATATAAAGGTGTAAATGGGGTCGGGTCAAAATTACTAAGAAGCTTAACTACAACAGAAAGCATAACAATCACAGAAAACACTGATGAGATAACTTTTAGTGTAAATCCAGAGTGGTTAGACGAGTACTTGGAAGAGAATAATCCTAATTGTATTATATCCGACAGTATTATAATAACTAATGAAGGTAGTTGTACCAGATTAGAATTACCAAGTAGTTCTCTATTAAATATATATGTAAATCAAAGTTACATCCCTAGATATGAAGAATTCTTACTAGGAAAGAATAAAGGAGAAGGAACTCTAGCGCGTCCGTTTACAAACACAATAGTTTATACCACACCAACTACTTTTACTATTACCCCCAACAGTGCTGTACAAAACGCACTAGATGCTTATGTAGGGAACGGAACAAGGGGGTTGGATGCAGTAGATACTAAACCTGAAAGAGCAGGAGATCAAATAATTATACAAAACAGTAATTCAAATTATGTTTTTCAAGGAGATTTCAATTATTGGAAACTTGATATAAAATTTGAACAAGGAGTTAGTTTTGTACACAACCCGTTAACGTCGGAGTGGCTTCAGGATTTAGACTTATTTTCAAATGATAATTATTTTAGCACTAAACTGTTTATGGAGGCTAATTCTTTGTTGGAATTAGTAAAAAATGGTTTTAGAAATCACGGTTCAACGTTTAACGGTTCTAATTTTTCCAGTGCTAAACAAATTAATATCAATGGAGACAATAGTGCTAGAATAGTACAAACCAATACAACAGAAACGGATTCTACCATCTATACAGCCATAGAATCTAATTTCAACAGTGTGAGTGGATATGGTAATGACAGTCTCACTACATTTGATATAAGAAATATATCCATAATGTCAAAAAAACAAACGCTTATTAAAATTGGAGCGGCCAACACTGGTATAGGACAGGGATTGGTTGTAAATTTTGATAATGTTGGATTTACATATGGGGAAATAGGGCAAAATATCATCACCACCGCAAAACCTTTTAAATTTTCCGGGACAGTAGTTGCAAGACTTAAAAACTGCAATTTTTATTTTTATGGAAACCAAATTGTAGATGCAGCATTTGAAGTCAATAATCGTGCAGATATAAGAATGGTAGCTCCATTACTCAATGGTGTAGTAGGAAACCTTTTTCATAATATTTCAACAACTCAAAAACCAATAATATCTGTGGTAAATTCCACCACACTTGATGTAATATATGTAGGAGAAATAGGAGAACCAGCAGGAGATATTTTTAAAAGCAACTTATCTTCTGGTAAGTGGGATACTATATACTTTAATAATAATTTTATAACATCGGGCAACATTGACTATGACAAAATAGATTTAGTTGCGTTGTATACAGGAACTTTAAACTTCATAAATAACCAATTAGTGTATAATTTACCAAAACTAGACACCGCTGGTGCAGAGGCAGCCCTTGGAAAAGGAGCTTTGTACATAAACACAACAGGAAATGTGTTAACAGTTGTGCCTACAACATAGAAGAGGTTTTTGGTTTTTCCTTTTTTATTGAAAGAGCGATTGGAAACTTTCGCTCTTTTTATTAGAATAAATTTTACCAATTTTTTTAAGTAAGTGTAAACCCCTATTTTTGTAACATGACACAAGGAGAACTGACTTCACAAATTGTAAACACTATTAAGTCACTTAATAAAGACAATCATACATCAAGGAGGTATATACTTTCTGTAGCCCGTGAAAATGCAAAACAGTTAATATCTCAGAAACTACTTGACCGTACAATTGGACAAGAAGCTAACTTATACACAAAAATAGAATGTGTTGACTTTAAGGCAGTAGAGAAAAGAAAATGCCCTCTAGTTGAATTTTCATTATGTAATATCTTAATGAGAAGTGTAAAACCACTACCTGAACTTGTTTTTAGCCGTTTAGGGGCATCTATAAGATTTATACATACATTAGACTACCAAAATGAATTCAAAGTCTTAGATAGCAAACAATATTTGCGCAACAAAAAAAGAGCGCATTCAATAAGCTCAGACAGATATCTCTATTTAGGATCAGACAATCATTTATATATACCCGATTATGAAATATATTCACTGGATTTAGAACTTTTAACAACAAAACCGGATGAAGTTGAGTGCGGGTGTAAAAATGATGAATGTAAATCAGGCTGGGACTACCCATTTATAATCCCCGATAAACTAATATCAACAGTTTTAGATAAAACATTACAAACGCTTGGTTTTACAAAACAAATTCAGGCCGACCCTAATCCAAATGGAGTAGAAAATGGATAGAGATTACACCAGAATGGGTACCCTCACTGATAGAAAAGCCTACGACTTTTTTAAGAAAAACAGAAAAAGGAAGTGTAAAGGTATTAATCAATATAACTTGTTTGTAAAAGCTGTTTCAGGTATATTCTATGAAATTAAAAGACAACTTGTCAACAGTGAGGGGGGAGTATATATTGAAGGAGTGGGATACTTTTGCAATATTCTTTCAAAACCTAAAGTTAGAAAGATAAGAAGTCCTAAAAAGTTAGCGGACTTTAAAAAAGATCACTACTATTTTCCTGTATTTTTCCCCATTGACAGGTTTAAAATGTGGTCTATGGATTATACATTTAGCTTTCACACTGAGAAGGCAATTCGTTGGAATAAGAGATACAAATGCCACCTATCTATAATTAAAAGTTTACAAAATAAAAAACAAATGCAACGAAGAGGATGACTTTAAATGAATTTATAGCAGAGATAGAATCCGACTTCAGATCTTTTTCAGACTCAGGTAGCTTGGACAGAGTGAGTATAAAAAGATGGGTTACTAATGAGATGAAAATTTTCGGCGATAATGGCTTGGAATTAAAAGAACAGTTCTTGACAGTTAAAAATTCTGCGGCCGAATTAGACCCAAGTTTTAGAAGCCTTAAATTAGCCCTTAAAGTAAAGCCTTATGGAAAGAAAATAAAAGGTGAATTAGATGAATTGCAAAACTCTTTCATCTATAAAAGACGTATTGAACACGGAGCTTATTTTGATGAAATAAATATGGAATATGTTACGGATTGCCGTACTAAAATAATTGAAGATGTCATTACTATAGGTAATTCTTCGGCGCATTTCTATTACAATAAACCTGAGTGGTTATCCTTAACAAAAGGCATTAAAAAAGATAAGATTGCACCAACTTGTATGAATTTGCATCCATCGATAAGAAATACTTATGAAAATCAAATAAACATCACAGGTAATATACTCAATACCAACTTCAGTGATGGAAGTGTATATATACAATATTACGGATTTCCAACAGATGAGGATGGAGAACTTGTTATACCGGATACAAAAATCGGCGCATTAGAAAAGTACTTGGAAGCATACGTAAAAAGCAGGATAGCGGAAAACCTAATAGCAGACAATCAAAACCCGCAAGCATTAGGGCAACTTTTACAAATGTATAGAGTAGACGCAGAAAAGTATAAAAAAACAGCCTTGACAGAATCAAGATGGGCTGGACTCGGTAAGAATTGGGTAAGGAATTTTAAAAATATGAACGCCAAAGATTTTGCGGCATTTAGCCTAAGATAAAAATTGAAACAGAACAAAGAGATAAGTCAACCCGTAAAATCAGGTATGAACAGAGAAGTTCATCCATCTTTGGTACAACCCTCTGAAACATCGTTTTGCCTAAACTGTAACTCTGAAACTTCTACAGGAGATAGGCCTTTCATTACAAATGAACCTTCAAATATCCTTGAAACAAGATTCCCAGCGGGATTTAAAGTTATTGGGTATAAATACTATATGCAAAATGAAAGAACTTATTTTTTTCTAACTAACCCGGAAACTAAATTATCATCATTTGGCTATGTAGAAACAACTCAAAATTATGTACAAGAAGATGACATTCAAACTGAATGCGAAGATTGTAATTCTTATAACTCTTTAGGGACACCTCTTGAAGAAATTACACAGCAAGTTATACATCCCTATGTTGAGCTTTTAAATGATGCTTGTAATGGAGCATTTAATTTTGACATCAATTTTCCTATAAAGACCATTGAAATAAAGGATGAAAAAGTAGGGCTACAAATATATTTCACAGACAGAAGAAATCCACCAAGATACATCAAATTAGATAACCTTGAAGTATACAATCAAAAAACAATACCTTGTGAGGACGGTACAACAGAGGTCTGCCTTGATGTAGATTTAATGAGAGTGTTTCCTCATTATGAGATACCGCAAATTACCCCGGCTGTAATTCAATTAGGAGGTAATTTAAAATTAGGTACATATGAATTTTTAGTTGCGTATTGCGACTTAGTAGGAAATGAAATATCTGAATACTATTCCATAACAAACCCTATTTCAATATTTGACCAAAACAACAGAACCCTCACCCAACCTGATTTAGATTCTCAAACTAATTATGCCATAAGGTTAGAAGTAGAGGGTCTTGACTTAACATACCCTTATTATAAGGTGGTTGTTATACAAAGAACTGATGTTCAACAAGCACAATCTTATTTTGTTGAGGGAATACACAATACGGCAGACAAAACAGTTGTCTATTCTTCGGAAAACAACAAGCAACGTACAACACTTTCAAATATATTATCAATCCGCACAAGATATGATAAAGTTAAAGGTCTTGTAGCGTCCAATGGATACCTTTTTCAGTATGGAACAACAGCCAAAAGAGAAATCAATTTACAGCCCGTAGTTAATCTCTTTTCTCAATATTTAAAATGGCAAACAGCCATAGCAAAAGAGGATCTTTATAAAGACGGGGTTGCAACTTCAATTTACAAAGGCTACAACAGAGATGAAGTGTATGCTTTTGGGGCAAGGTTCTTATCAAAAGACGGAAGTGTATCAAGGATTTTTCCATTTATAGGTAGACAGGCTAACGAAATAGATTTAACCGAGGTAGACGAAGAGTCCCTCGATAGAATGTCAATCGAGGCAAACCTTAACACTTGTATTACAACAGAAAGAACTAAGCGTTGGCAGTATTATAATGATGCAGCACTTAGTGACGAATTTTGCTCCAATGACGATATACCAACCAATACGGTTGAAGAAGAAGTAACTAAAGTCTGTTTGATTGATTCAATTGCAGTTTTACCTCCCGCCCAATTTTCAATTGAAACAGGCGAGACATTCGACACTCTTGAAAATTTTATTGCTGACACAATTATTGCAGGAAATTGCGCAAGCGTAGATTGTGAAACACCTGTTGGAAACCCATACCCATTTTGCGCCTACATAGACAAAAATTGTTATAATGATGAACATTGTGAACCGATTTTTGAGGGATGTAGTGAACCAACGCTTACAAAAGAAGAATTATTAGTCAGAAGAGGCAGCGTTACAGGAGATGGCCCCGATGGAAAAGAAAAAGTAACAAAAATAGAGAAAGAATTTCCGACGGATTATGGCAGAATGAAAGCCCCTGTAAGCTGTAATCTTTATTTGATAAACACAGATGGTAGCACTCCAAGCGATGTAGAATTCGAGAATGATTATATGGGATGTGCCAATACAACCGACAGAAGAGGCATATTTAAAAGAAATGAAAACAGCTCTAACATATCTTGCGCTTCCGCCGAAGAAATACAAAATTTAACAAGTGTAAACAACCCATCGCTGTCCTACTCCCACTATTATTACGGAGCTGATGCAGAGATTGACCTAGAACTGACAAAAGAAACCGTAGATTTAGGTACGGGTTGGTCAAACAAACTTCATAAAGGAGCTTTATGGTTTAAAGGGAGTATGAACGAAAGGCCATCACTGATAGTGGAAATTTCAAAACAATTAGACCCCGCACCTGATGATAGCAATGCTGATGGACAAATAGTCAGAATGAGTTTGTACAATAAGTGTAATTCTACAGTGCCATTATTTGCAAAACTCGTAGATTTGACAAAAGGAGATTTATACAAGTTTGAGACAGTGGCTGGTGAACTAATCATCACTTATACAAATGACAGCGATGTAGTGACTGTGGAAAATTTAGGAGTATTCACAGGTGCAGATTTTTATATTGCAATCGACAATAAAATAGTTACAGAATTTTGGAAACCAGATTGCGGCGAGGTTGGCGGAGTTGTACTTAAGTATAGAACAGCACCTACAGATGGCTGTTTTTCTATTGTAACAAGAAATATAGAATATTCTAGGATAGATATTGAATATACATCAATAACCTTAGATAAAAAAGAAACTTACACTTCAACTTGTCAATATGAAGTCCCTATTGTTCAAAGTTGCAAAGCGTTACCTTACAGACAAGGTGAGTTTGCATATTGGGAAAGTGAAGAAGTGTACCCAGATAATGCAGAACTTTATAATTCGGCGAGATTAAAAATAAAACCGACCTCATTAGAGGCTTTATCAGACAGTCAATTAGCAAGATTTGAAGATGAATTCACAACAGGTGTTGATGTAGATGGAAATTACATTTGGGCAGAGGATGGCAACGGTAGCTCTTTAATTGACTTCAGGTGCAAACCCATTAGACATTTTAAAATGCCGGATAATAAAGTAGCACCTTTTATGTGGAGCACATCTTTAGCACCATTTGCTTCCTCGATAATTTTCCCACTAGGTGTATCTATAGATGAGAATATTATAAATGTTTTCTTAGACATAGCTGTTGAAAATGATTTATTAACTCAAAAAGAAAGAGATGAGTTAGTAAGCTATGAAGTGGTAAGGAGTGATAGAATAGGCAATAAAAGTGTAATTGCAAGTGGATATCTTTATGATATGAGGTTAGCAGGACAAACTTTATATGCAAATTACCCTTATAATGATTTAGGAGTTGATAAATTAAACCAATTGGATTTCAATGGAGAATCCAACCATAATTTTACTTTTCACTCGCCTGAGACAGACTTTGAAAAAATAGTAATCCCATCTGAATTAAAAGTAGAAGGGTATGTTTTCGGCAGATCTAAAGGTAATTTTGCAGAAGTCAAAGACCATCCGAGATGGGTTATTCTAGGTGCAAAATCAAAAGATTTAGCATTAAGACTTGCAGGATTAGAAGCCGCATCAGAATTAGCAGCAGAAACAGCAAATTCAGCAGAAACTTTTCAATTAGGATTTGGACTAACTGCTATTTTTAACGTTGCAGGTATTGTTCTTGGTATTATATCAGCAGTTACAGGAGCATTATCAACAGTTGTTAGGATAGGCAGATATAGGTATGAATGGCTACAAACATTCAGAAACTTAGGAAGTCCAAGAAATTTTGCATACTATTACACATCTGAGGGATTTTACAATTACTTAAGACCAATCCAAGAGGAAAACAATCTAGTTAGAGGTATTAATGTAGGTAAAAATTTAAGGGAAGGTACTTTCAAAACAATAAACGAAGTTAACGGAGAAAAAATTTCAATTAACAATAAAAAAAGAGAGAGGAGTGTATTTCTATCTTTAGGTAGAGAGTTTCCACTAACTTGGGAAGATGAATACGCAAACTACGATAATAATAAAATTGACACCTCTGTTTCAAGTATGTCTTTTGCAGGTGAGCTAGGCAACTGTGCAGATGGACAAGGGGAGGAATTAATGAAAAACATCGCCTCTCCATATGTAAAATTAAAAAACTATACTTCAGGACAATACGGTACAATAGGAAGTATCAATTGGCTGTTCACAGGATACAAAGGAAATCTATTAGAGCCTCAAACTTCCTGTAATTCCATTTTTGGCGGGGATATTTTTATTTCCCGTTATGAATTAAAAAGAAAGATGCCTATTTTTTCAGAAGACGCAATGCAAGTAGCATCTTTGACTCCGTTTAATTATAGACAATATATTAACATAGGAGCACCTTTGTTTTGGTGTGATTATGAAGTAGGTGGCGAGTCTAGCGTAGAAAGTTTAGTATTTCCTGATATTAACAGTGACTATAATTTTGATTGTCAGGCAGGCACGCGAGATATGTATGTTAGAAGCCCAAGTAAATTCTATCTTTATTATTACGGCATACCTAACATTTTGTGTGAAACTGAAATAAACACTAATTTTAGATATGGAGGCTTAGAACCAAAAGATAGTTTCGCATCAAATGTGGGAGATATTATCGAATGGACTCAAGAAAAAAACGTATCTATAACAGAAGTTGAAAAATTTCAATATAATAATGTATATTCTCGACCTGTAACACGAACCACTTTTGATACAAGATTGTGGCCGGACAATTATAGTTCTGAAATAGAGGAGAAAAAAAGAATAGCTAATAACAATGTAATATATTCACTGCAAGACAATTCAGAAAATGATAGTTTTGATCCTTGGTTAATATACAGAGCCTTGGATAAATATGAATTTCCTAAAAAATATGGTAATTTAATCCATTTAAAAGATTTAGAATCTGCTACAATATTAGGAAGATTTGAAAATCAACAGGTCTTATTTAATGCAATAGACACCTTGTCAAACCAGCAAAACCAAATAACCATTGAAACTGGAAATGCAGGGATATTCCAAAAAAGACCTTTAGAGTTTAAATCAACTGACTTAGGATTTGCGGGTACACAAAACACCGATATGGTTAGCACACCATATGGGCATTATACAGTGGATGCACAAAGAGGTAAAATTTTCCAATTAGACCAAACAGGCAGAGATTTACAACCAATTTCAGATTTCATAGGAAAAGATAGCTCGGGTATGAAAAATTGGTTTAAAGAGCATTTACCGTTTAAACTACTAAAACAGTTTCCAAATGTAGATATTGATAATAAGTACAAAGGAATTGGAATATCTATGGGGTGGGATGCTCGTTTTGACAGGGTTTTCATAACAAAAAAAGACTATATCGCTAAAAATTTAGAATGTCTTGACTATAATGAAGAAATTGGATTTTATGATAGTTGTGCAGAAGAACCTGTAGCGATTTATTTTGATGATGCAGAGTACTTTGAAGATGTAAGTTGGACAATTGCCTACAAAGTAACAGATGCCTCTTGGTTGTCATATTACTCATTTAAGCCAGAGTATTACATAGGTCAAAATGAATATTACCAGACAGGTAAAAATTTCGGCACAGAAAAAGAAAGCTTGTGGAATCACTTATTAAGAAGAAATTCATATCAAGTTTTTTACGGCGAGAAGTTCCCATTTACGGTCGAAATACCTGTTAAGAATGAGGGAGTGAATAAAATGCTTTCAAATATTTCACTAGAAGTAGAAGCAAGAAGATATACCTCTGATTGGGACTACTCTAACGATATTAGATTAGGATTTAACAGGGTGGAGGTACACAACGCAACAAATAGTTCAGGTCTTGTAAACTTAAAGTTACAAAAATCACTTACAGAGTTAGCAAATTATCCGCAAACAAACACAGCTAAAACTGAACAAACAATTTTGTTTACAGCTTTGGATGACAAGCATAATTTCAATTATCTATATAATCGTACACAAAATCAGAATAATAGAGTGCCTTTACATATTTGGGATACAAATAGAATAAACCGCAATATAAACCCAATAGCTGTAAATTTCAAACATACAAAAACTGTTTTGGAAAGATTAAGAGGTAATTATTTTGCCATAAGACTTACACAAGACAATTCCTCTCAATTTCAATTCACGTTGAAAAACGCAATAACCACAACAGATATTTATTAAAAATGCTTCTAAAAGATAAAAAAGACCAACGAGATAAAGAAAGACAAGGTATTAATTATTTTGTTTCTCAAGGGTGGACACCTGAACAATCTAGCGGTATAGTTAGTAATCTTGTACACGAGTCTAATCTTAATACAGAGGCAGTAGGGGATAAAAATCTTAAAGATAAAGCATACGGTATTGGGCAGTTTAGAGGAAGTAGATTTGAAAATTTGAAGAAACAATATCCGGGAGAAACTTGGAAAAATTATGAAAACCAATTGGCTTTTGTAAATTGGGAATTAAATAACACAGAAAGAAAAGCTGGAGATGCGCTAAGAAAAGTGAGTCATCCTATAGCAGCCTCCCAAGTTATTTCTGATTTATATGAAAGACCGAAGAAAAAATTCTACGAGGATGTAAATAGACAACAAGCCGCAATAAATGTCTATAAAAACAACATTGATCCGAATTATAATTATGAAATAAAAGACACACAACAGGAGATAGCCCAAACAGGCAATATGGTTAGAAACACTTTAACCAATTTGCAAACACCTCAAGAAAGTAGTAATTTAGCCGAAGAAGAAACAGTTGAAGAGCCTAAAGAAGTAGAGCAAGCAAAACAAGAGATTTCACAAAAAGAAGTTGAACAGAGTTTTTTAGTAGATTATCAGGCAGGAAAATATAACTTACAACAATCTGTTCAGCAACCCCAACAAATAACCGAAGAGCAACTACCACAGCAGGATTTAATTGGAGAGTTTGCACAAATTTCGCAGTTTGTCGACAGCCCATCAGTTTTACAGCAAGGAGGTACATATCAAGACAGTTTAAGATTATACAATAAATTTTATATCTCTCCGAAAGATTATAATTCAAGAGGTATCCTTAATAACAAAATTATACCATTTAAAAACAAACAAGAACAAAAAGAAATAGCTGTCAATTTTGGCAATAGCGGAAACATAATGCCCATCGGTCACACTAATTCAGACACTTTTAATCCAGTTTATAAGAAACCAAATGGTACAACAAGGGTAAATCAAACACCCCTTCAAAATTTCCTAACACCACAAGGAATAAACACCACTTCAACAGAATTATCACCGGAAATAATTAATGAATTTATTCCAAATTACATTGCCCCAAAATATTACGATGTACACGAGGCTCATGGAAACAGTACAACAGATTACCAAGTTCAAAATACAAGTAACATAAATACAGATCAAAATCGCCAGCAAACAATCACTCCGAGATACCAAAAAGGCGGAGAAATAAATCCAAGAGGGTTATGGGACAATCCAAATGCTCCTGTAATCATACCATCAACACAAATCACAACATTCCCTGACCCAATAACAGGAAAACCTTTAAATATGAATATTTTAGGAATTTCAAATACAGGTCACGTTCAAATAATGAAACCAAATAAAAATTATAATTTCAAGGGAGAATCAGTTTATGAAATTCCACTAAACCAATAAATATGCACCCACTAAAAAAATTCTTACAACAAGGAGGAACTGCACCGCAAAAACCTATTAAACATATTCAAAAAGTTGCAACTTCTGAATATAAGGATAATAATCAATTACCACCGGGCGACTATTTTAAAGTTTTCTATGTTGACCCGAATCAGGCCAAGATAGAAAATCAAGATTACGAATATGTGACACCAGATGGTTATAAGGATTTGCAGCGTATGAATAATTTTCGTATTTACAATGAAAATGCGCAGGCTTCCATGCAACAGGGTGGAAATTACTATGACAATGTAAATCCATTTTTTATGCAAAATCCGGGGGTACAAAATCCTCTTTATGGAAACCCATTGAATGGTACGTTAACGCCGGAAGAAACACAAGGGATGGAAAATACTTATATGAACTCAAATCAGCAACGCCCTCAACTAATACCTGTTAGTAATCTACAGCCACAAGGCGCAACGCAACTCTTACCTGATTTAAACCAATCAGCACAATATGGCATTAATCAATTAGAAGAACAGCAAAACACCCCAACAGATAATACACAAGTTAATTACAATGACAATTTTAATTTGTTCAACCCCTATGGTGGAATGGATATACCATCGGCAGCATACTCATTAGGGGCGGGCATTCAAAACAAAAACCCACTACAAACAGCAGGTGCAGCAGTTAAACTAACTTTAGGACTTGGACGTAATATTTTATCGGGTGTGGGAAATGAAAAAGTTAATAACTATGTAGAGGAAGAATATAAACGAAAAATGAGAGAAGCTAATGACAGACCTCAGTACTTTCAACAAGGAGGTGACTTAAAAGCTTTCTTACAACAAGGAGGACAAGTCACAAATGCGGATATGTTAACAGGAAACTTCATTGCAGATGAGGGACAAGGAAACGTAAACATTGAAAAAAATGAAGCGGTTAAGCACGGAGATACAGGAGCAGTTCAAAAAGCTGTTGGTAACACGCACAAACAAGGTGGAATTGATGTAGATTTAGCAGATGGTTCAAAGGTACTTTCTGATTACACAAAAATCGGAGCAGAAAATGCAAAACAATTCAGAAAAGATTTTGACATTGAAATTAAAGCCACACACACATTTGCAGATGTACTAGACAAAGTTAACAGTAAAATTGGACTAAAAAAACTCATAGAACAAGAAAAAGAATTAATTCTACAAGTTGAAAAGCAAGTTAAATCAGGTTCAGATGAAACTACGCAAGATTTGAACATGCAATTTTTGTCGGGCAAATTAGAGGAGTTACAAGCTAAAAAACAGCCACTAGAAGAAGCACAATCAGCAATATTTGAACAAATTTTTACAGAGCAAGAAAAAATTCCCAAAAAAGAAACAGCACCCGGAGAAATTCTCCAAGAAGGTGGGAGTATAGCACAACCAACAGCAGACCAAATCATTCAAGCCTACGCTCAATTAGTACAACAAGACCCACAAGTGTTGATTCAGGAGTTGCAAAAATTAGTACCTGAGCAACAACAAGCAGCTATATCACAAATGATGACAGCTTTAGAGCAAGGACAACCTCAAATGGCGCAGCAAGGCGGACAATTTTTCACACCTAGTCAATATGCTCAAGCAAACTATACAGACCAGCCTTTTATTGAAGGACTTACCTCTGCGTCAGGAAACATAGGAGATTACCAAGGAATTATGACTCGTGCAAATGCACAAAATCAAAACCTACCTTTTTTGGTAAGACAGTCAGGTTTGTTAGATGCTTCGGGAAACATTGCTCTTAATAATGTGAGTAATTTTCAACAAGGGTATGACCAATATGTTGGAGCAACTTTAGACGCAATAGACTTAAATCCAAACTTATCGCCAGAGCAAAAAACAGAGTATAAAAAAATAGCAAAAGCACAATCATTAGCTTTAAGTAAGAAAAAAGGAAATTATGATGCTGTCTATGGAGAAGAAACTTCAAGTCGTTCAGCATTCACACTTCCCTATTTAACTCCAGAAGACCGTGTAAAATATTCACAGATAAAAAGGATTGGCGATGTTGTAGATGAAAAAGGAAATATTAAAGCGGACTATTCCGACCTAAATCCCGCAACAAAAACAGCAATACAAGAAGTTTATAAAAAACAAGGTAAAAACGCACTTGATATTGGAATTTCAGATATATCCGCAACAGAAACAACAAATCCGACACAACAGACAAACCAAACTGTCAATGTGGATAGAAATAGAACTGTATTGCCACTATTTCCTGAAAACTATATTCCACTACCAACTCCCGAACAACCTGTCTATAAAGGCTCAATAGACCTTGGACAATTAGACCCTGTGAAAATTTCAGCAGAGCCAAACTTAGTAGCTTTGGAAGCACAGCGTCAGGCTGCAACACAAATGAATAACACACTTACAGGTAGTGAAGCAGTGGCGAATAATTTTGGAACATTACTTGCATCTCAACAAGGGGCAAATCAGGCTATTTCAGCAGTGGAAGCGGCAAATGCAACCAATGCTCAGAAAGTTCAAGAGGCGAATTTAAATACAGCGGCCAAAGAAGAAATCTTTAATTTAGGTCAAGCACTTAATTACGAGCAAAGGATTTTACAAGGCAAGGCTAATACAGAAAGAGATGTGAATAACTATTTTATGCAAAATTCAATGCAGAACAGGCAAAATTGGCAAGACGTTAATAACTTAAACCTTTTGAACCAAGTCTATCCAAACTATCAAACAGATGGAAGTAATGTAAGGTTTAACAACCAACCACTAAACTTTCAAACCAATAGACAAGCGTTACCCTCTGATTTTTGGAAAACGTATAACAGTTTAAATGCAGCAGGGAAGAAAGCATATTTAAAGAAAAATGGAATTGAGGGATAGTATAGATTAGAATAAATTTTACCAATTTTTTTAATAAGCAATAAACAACTATTTTTACAGCCTCAATATAAGTAAATTGGGGCTTTTTTATTTAAAATACATATATGAGCAGTTATCTCAGTCAACCCGTAAATTATAGTCCAATAGTAAGCAATGTAAACTTACCTCTTGTAGCGAAAGTGCTAGAAGTTAAACAAGGGGCTTACAATAAAAACTACGCACAAATACAATCTACGTTAGACCAATTTGGGGCTACTAATCTTTTACGAGATCAAGATAAAGAGTATTTATCAAATAAACTCACAGAAGTTACAAATCAAATCAACAGCTCAGGTAATAGAGATTTGTCTAAAAATAGTGTTGCCACAGACTTCACAAGCAAACTTAAAACAATAGCAGCCGATCCAATTGTATTAAATGCCATAGAAAACACACAAAAGTTTCAAAACTTTAATTCCAGCGTTGAAAAACTAAAAGAGAAAAAACCAGAACTATATTCGGAAACCAATTATGGATATGCCTTAGATCAAGCAGGATTTTCTGAGTATATGAAAGGAAACACCAATAAACTTCAAAACCTCTCTTATACAAATTTCACGGATGCTCAAAAAGAATTAAAGGATATCTCTGAAAACCTTGACAAATATGCAGATGTAATAAAACAAACAAGACCAGATGGTTCTGAATATTTTATTACCAGAGAGGGCAAATCATTATCCGAAGATAAGCTGTATAACATAACTAGTAGTTTACTAACAGACGGTGCAAAAAAGCAACTTCAAATTGATGGGTGGGCAACCTACGACCAAGGAAATACACCGGAAGAAAAATTAAACAGGGTAACAACAGCATTTACAAACTACAGAGACGAAGCATTAAAAACAGTTAATGACAACATAGACAAGTACACAACACTGCTTAAGAATGAGCCTGAAAACACCGAATATAAACAAAGTCTCGAAGCATTTAAAAATCAAAAAAGCACTCAATCAAAACAGTTTGATGATGTAATTGCATCAGGTAATAAATCAGCAATGTACACAACAATGTACACCAATAGAACAATTGGGAATTTCTCAAAGATTTTTGCATTCGATAACGTGTTTGAAAGCCAATCTGTAAATTCTAATTATTGGAATAGGGTTAATTATGAGTATAAAGTAAATAAAGATGCTTTAGACCGGGCGGATAAAAAACAAACAGATAGTGCAGGGATACAAACTAAAATAACACCGCAAGAATTCCCACAAGGACAGGCTGATTTATATGACAAACAGCAACAATATGTAGCAGGCCTTGACCAAAAATTAGAGTCAGAAACACAAAATATTTATGATACTTTAGACCCAACGACTCGCAAAGTTATTGATGATGAAGTTCAAAAAAATGGCGGAACAAGAGCAGATGCTTTAATTACACTAGGTAAAAATTCAAGTAACATCGTTAGCGTAGAACAGGCAAAAAGACTTGATGATTTAAGGCTTCTACAAACCACCGAAAAAGACAAATTTAATACCTTGGTTAAAGAAGCTACAGATGCTACAAAACAAGTGCTAGATTCCGATGCACTAGTACAAAGACTTTATTCAAACCCAAACATTAAAATAGCATGGACGGGTTCTGATGGCAGAGAGAGATTATTTCCGGCATCTGAGGTACTGAAAGTAAATGGTATAGTGGATACTAATGGAAAAAAGGTTAGAAGTCTAAAAGAAACACCAAAGTTAATGACAGCTTTACAGAATTCAATTTATGCTGATAAAGCAGTATCCAACCCCGGAAATACAGAATATATTAGAAATTTAGCCCAATCACTTGGTGAAAATTATGCAGAAATAGCAATACAACAAGTACCATCAAGAAATTATGGAGGATACGCAGGAGTCTCAAATTTCACAACTAATACCTTAAATCCAAACTCAAAGACAGCTAAATATTTAGAGCTTCACAGAAAGCAAGGGGGGTTTAACAGGGCTGGAATATTATCAGCGGACGATTCATTTGACGATATTCCCGAAGTTGACAGCTTTATAAATTCTTCCGCACAAATAAGAAAAGATGTCGGTGAGAAACTTGCTCAAGACGAAACACTAGCAATTAACAAAACAGTTTTAATCCCGCCAAAAACAAAAGCTTTTACAGATTTGTCAACATTTGTGGGAGATAAATTTGATGTAGCTGATAGTAACAGTTTGGTTATAAATATGATACCCAACCAACCAAATATGGTTAGAATCTCTCAGCTTAAAGAATCTACTAGTAAAGGCCAGATTATTGATAATACAAGAATAGCGGATGAACGTATTGAAGATTTACCTCAAAGTCTTAGAAATCAAATAGATTTGCAAAATAAAAAAGCCACTTTAAACACCAAAAATATTCCAAACATTGAAAGCAACGTTAAATATGGCAGTTTTAATGATAATCGTAGAATACTTGATTTAGCTAACAATGTTTTAGCCGGGGATATTAGAGCAGCAGAATCAACAACCAAAGAGGGGGCTTTAGATTTAATGTTTAAAAACCCTCAGTTTTCTAAAGTGACAGGAAGCTTGGATGCACCAACACAAACAGGAATAATTATAAGAAGTGTAATAGAAGACCCAAACATCGTAGTAAAATTAAATAAAACACCTTATGGAGTATTTCCTCAAATCATAAGAAAAATAGGTGATGATGAAACGTTGATATATGAAGACAGGACACCAATAAACGACACAAATATTCAATCTGTTTACGATAAGATTAGGTTTACTCCTCAGTTATATGTAAATTCGCTTTTACAATCTGTTTTGGCAGAAAAATCCACACCAAACTCAACAAATTTTGTACTTAATAAATTGACACAAATTTATGGCCAGTAATAATACTCCTGACTTTAGTTATTTAGCCCCGGCGGAGTTAAAAGAACAGACGCCAATACAAGGTTTGGCCGACACTATAAAACAGAAAGTTGAATTTCAGTCTTTAGGTAATAGTGACCTGTCTAATCTCTATTCATTCTCAAATGTTAACAATCTAAATCAAGATAACAGAATACAAACTGTTGACTACACAACACCGTTCACCGACTTATATGCACCTCTAAATAGTGGAGAATACATTGCAAGATATGAAAATTTCCTACCTAATACAAATAACGAAGAAAGACTTGCACAAGGTCAAACATCAGGCGAGAAATGGACAAACGGTTTTACAAAATTTTTAGGTAAAACAGGAACAGCCGTTCTAGGCGGAACAGTTGGGGTTGTAGATTCTCTTATATCAGGAGTGACTCAGGGTTCTTTATCGGCAGCATACAATTCTGATTTGAACACTTGGCTTGATGACTTGAACACTAAGATGGATTACAAACTTCCAAACTATTATTCAGAGCAGGAAAAAAATGCAGGATTTTTAGACTCCACAACTTCAGCTAATTTCTGGGCGAATGATGTTCTTAGTGGGTTATCTTTTACAACAGGTGCAATTATTTCAGAAGGGCTTTGGGCAGCAGCTACAGGTGGGACTTCACTATTGGCAAAAGGTGCATTAGGATCAGCCGCAAGATGGGGGACAGAGGCATTGGGAGAAGTAAAAACTTTGTCCTCACTTTCTAAAATGAAGTCTTGGGCTAAACAACCAATCAGAGCAGCAGCAGAAGCGACAGAAGCAGCGGTAGAGGGGGGTATACCAAAAACAGGTTTTGGAATTGTAGAAGACGCAACAAAAAACGCAGCAATTTCAGGATACAGAGCAACAAAAGCCTTAGAACAAGGAAGATTTTTACTCACTTCGGCTGGATATGAATCTGGAATGGAAGCACGTTTCTATACAAAACAAGCAGAGGAGGCTTGGAAACAGCAAAACCCAAATGCAACACCAGAAGAGATAGCAGATTTTAGAAACACAAATGCCAACGCAGCTAACGCTGTTTTTGCATTAAATTTAGCAGTTGTAGGCTCTTCAAACTTAGCTGCATTTGGAAATTTAGCTCTTGGCAAAACAATTACACCACAAGTATCAAATAATGTATTACAAAGGACTCTATTTGGAGTGGGGTTTGATAAAACAGCCGCAGGAACATTTAAAGCTGTTCAGGCAACCCGTGCTCAAAAAATAGCAGGTAAAGTTTGGGGAGTGGCAAAATACGGAGTGCTTGAAGGAGCTTATGAAGAGGGAGGACAATCTGTTATATCATCAACCGCTGAAAACTATGTTTTAAATGGCTATTCTAAGGATAAGACAAAAAATTCCTTAGGTATAACTGATGCTTTTTATGACGCTTTATCACACACATTTGGAACTAAAGAGGGTTTTAAAGAAGTTGGGATAGGAATGATAATAGGTATTTTAGGTGGAGCTGTTTCTACCCGAGGAAGATTTAATGAATTGTCAAGTGAACGCCAAGCAATAGATGATGCACTCACTTATCAAAATGGATTAACAAAACCAATGATTGTGCAAAAGCTAATCTCTGGAAATAAAATTCAAAATGCGCAGGAAAATGCAGAAGTAGCTCAGCAACAAAATGATTTACCCGGAGAAGTCTTGGCTAACAGATCAGCCATTGTAGCGGCAGTGGAGAGAGATTATGTTTTCCAAGGTGTGGAAGAAGGGATTAAAGATTTTACAACGGCCATTAAAAGTTATCCAACAGAACAATTACAAGAGGATTTAGGAATCTCCGTAGAAGAAGTAGAAGATTGGAAAGCAGAAAAAATAAATGAATATACAACTGTTGCAAAAGAACACAGTAAAAATCTACAGTTTGCTCAGGCTTTACTTGGAACATCAGATATTGCCGGATTAAATAAAGACCAATTAACAAAATCTCAAATTGAGCAAGGAATAGCATTTAACATTACAATGGGTAAACAGGCTTTGGAAATTAATCAAAACTTACTCGCCAATATTAAATCGTTAGTTGCTCAAGGACTTACAACAACAGAATCTACATATGCTTTAGACACGGAAGATGCTCTGGAACAAATTGACCAAACGAAAAGAAGAGAATACGAATTAAAACAAAAACAAGTGGGGTCGGCTCAAAGAAGACTTACATCTTTAGAGAGAAGAGTTTTAGCAGCACAATCAGACACTTCAGAGCAGAGGGTTCAAAAACTTACAGCCATAAATCAGGAACTACTTGATGCAACGAATGAACTTCAAACTTTAGAGGCTCAAAAGAATCTTGCATTTGCAGCTTTGGGAATAGAAACAGTTTCAAATGGAACTTTTATTTCTCAGGAAATGGTTGATAACCAACAGCAAAATTTAGAGAAATTTCAGGCCGCACTTCAAAACATCAAAAGCATTGATCCACAAAGACATTCTACAATTACAGAACTCTTAAAACAACAATCAAAAGCTGTTAGCCACGTTAAAGAATATGATAATGTTTCCCGACAAATATTTGATCCAAAACTGAGGGTTAAACTTTTGAATGGATGGGTTACAAGCCTGTTAAATCGAAATACAGAGTTGGAAGCAGGTACAGCAGAGTTTTTCAGAAGAGTGGCGCAAAATTACAAACAAAACACCACTGAAACTTTTCAGGAAATAACAGAGGTTACAGAAAGAAATAATTTCAGACAAGGTAAGGAAGTGACCCCAGAGTACTTACAAAGCCTGAAAGACCAATTGGAAAAAGGATTTACATTAAACCAAATAGATCAGGAAATTTTAGATTCTCTAAAAGAAAGAGTTGAAGAAGAAACTCTATCAGCCATCACCACACCAGAGAATTCTATTCAAGAAAAAAGAAAACAAATTGAGGCTTTAAAGCAATTAAAAAATAAAGTCTATCCCCTATTAAAAAATACAAATTTAGAAAAAATTGAAAAGACTTTAGAAAGTTATAACTTACAAGAAGATTTTGAATTTATAAAACAATATTTGATAGATAGTGAAATAGGAGTATCATTTGACGGAGCACATATTGGTGGATTACCCACAATAGCTTCTATGGATACTGCCGTTTTAGATGGTAAATTAAGCAACATCTTAACTATCAATAAAGCTGCTTTTGATAAAATGTCAAAATCGGAAAAAATTGAAGTGTTATCGCACGAATTTGTACATGGGCTTATAAATTTAAAACTAAATGAGCAAGGTAAGACTGGAGATAAATCTTTTCACAACGGACTGAGTAAAATATTTAAAAAGGTAACCGATTTTACAAAAACAGAGCAGGGTAAGGCCTACATTAAAAATAATTTTAGTGGTACTGATGATATACAAGGAAAAATTAGGTACATAGAGTCAGACATTGAAGAATTTGCAACATTAGGTTTAACAGATCCTGCATTTATAAAACTTCTAAAAAACATCGAAGCAGAAGATGTACAGGTGACAAAGGAAACACTATGGAGTAAGTTAACTCAAATAGTATCAAAACTAATTGGTTTAGACAACTCTGTTTTTAATAATCTTTTGAACTACATTTCTACTAACTTAGATACCAATATTAATTACTCGGATAAAGAACAAATAAATCTTAAAATTCAAAATTTAAATAAGGAGATAGAAACGTTAAGTAGGGGAGAAACGTCTGACCCTATAACAGCACTTCAAGACAAAGTAAAAGCAATAATTGCCGGAAATGAGTACTTGACATCTTATTTTGGAGAAGACGTAGAAGAACTTTCAAAAAGAAATCCATCAGCGCAGGAAATAGAAAAATACCAAGAATTACTTTCAAAGGTAAATTCCACGAATATTCCTGTTTTACAAAATTTAATTAACAGACCTTCAGATTATTTTCAAAAAAGAAAAGTTGACACAGGTTTGACAATTGAAGAAATCAACGAATTTAAACAGTTGAATCAAGTTCTTAACGATTGGAAAACTCTTAATGGCTCAGTGGATGGAGATAACTCTGTTGCAAGTTTATTAGAGATGATTGAAAAACTTAAAACACAAGCCGCTAAATCAGAAACTAAATTAACTCTCGAAGATAAAGACTTAAAGACAGTTTTAGAGACCAATGATATTTTAGCCAAGCAAGAAGAAAGTACAAATAGAGGTGTACAAACGCAAAGCAACGGTCTAGCTACTTTTGGTAAAGACGTAGTTACTTTCAACCACATTTCAATAAACACATTAGCTCAGTTTTTTCCCGGCGCAGTATTGTCAATAGCAAACCAAAATAATGTTCTAACAGACGCGGACTTGGCAAAACTTTCCAAAAAAGAAGGTACAGAATTTTCTTTACAAGTAGGTGAAGAAACTTTATCGGTGAGAGTGAATAACAGAGCCGGACTTGAAGTTAACCGTAAAAAGTTTGAAGAATTGCAATCACAATCAAATGTAATTATTAAGCAATGGGGAAGTAAGTCAGTTTCAACAGCAATTCATCAACTTGTGGGAGACACCTATGTCCCTGTGAAAAGCGATTTCGACTATCAAAGCATAAATCCAGCAGATAACTGGACAATAAACGAGACTGCTGTAAATGAGGTAAAGGCAGGAGACACTTTAGATTTGCTTATTTCTTTGGATGATGTTTATAATGCAGAACTTTTGAAAAACACAGAAAATCTATCAAAAGAAGAAAAACAACGTCAAATAAATTCATTGCATATTTACACTTTAAAAGGAGGCACACGTGAACTATTAGGCTCTCTTCCAGCCACACAACAAAAGGAAATTGAAGCAGAAGTCGGTAAAGAGTTACAGCAATTACGTAAAAATGCCTATAAACAAGCATTGGCGGCAAAGAAAAAAGGACAGAAAGAAATAAAACTGAATGAAAAAGTTGAAGCTACAATTGCATTTTTAGGTTCACCTAACTTAGAAATGGAACTAATAGGCAGCACTGTTCAAGTAAAAAATCTACCATTCACTGACGAAGCTTTGACAACAGTTAGAGGTACAGGATTCATACAAGGTACTGAAATAACAACTAACACTCAAATTGACGATAAGCAGTTTGTTGACCGTCTTGGGAAATTAAATCCAAACAGTAAAGTGCCATTCGTAGTATTTGAAAATAATGGACGTACTATCGCATTTCCTGTCACCCTAACACAAACCACAATCGACAAAAGTGTAGATGTTTCAAACATTTTAAATTCACAAATTCCAAGTAATGATAAGGCAAATACTTTAATCGATACTTTGATTGATAGTGGGCTTACTCCATCAAATTATAAAATAGATTATTCTAACGAGGATTGGATTTATTCGCCGGAAGTTGAAAGAGCTTTGACAGATTTATCACAAGTGGTTTCATTTGTCGATGTTGAAGAATTCGCACAAAAAGGGTATAATAAGCAAAATTTAAAACTTGACGCGCAAATTCCTATTCAACTTGACAACAAACCATTTCAAACTAACAAAATCCTATTTAAAGTTTCGGATAAATTAAGCAATGATCCAATTTCATTTGGAGAACAAGCAGAGTCCTTAGAAGAGCAGAAACTTAAAATGGTGGATGAATTAAACACAGAAGCAGAAAACTTGTACGCTGACTACCTAAGAAACCCGGCATATCAAAACATATTGACAGGTAACTTCATTGAGACGTTAGATGACACACCAATAGAAATCGCCGAAAGTTATGTTGAAAAAATCAGAAATATAAACACACTCAGAAAAGCATTGAGTGGTACAATTTCCGGGAAAACAAAAACAGCCATAGGAGAACAAAATATCAAAGAATTAAGACAAATGTTAAAGGTTTATGACGATTTGAATAAAAAAGAACAGTTAGTTAAAGTGGAGATTAAAAAACCTAATTTAACAACACCTATATATGGAAACTTTCGGTTAATTGAGTCAATACCATATGATAATGTAGACAAAAATAAATACAAACCTAATCAACAATTGAAGTTCAATCAGGGAAATAATTTTGAACCTGTCAGAATAGTGGCGAGTGAAAAACTTATAAGTTTGATAACCCTTGGGAGTAAAGTTAATAAACAATATGGTGGAAAACCACAGAATATAAACTACGAATTAAGAATACAGCTTGAAAAAGAACTAGGAATGGGTGCATTAGAGGCATACAACAAAGCTAGAGATATTGCAAAACAAGGTAGAAGCAGTGCAATGGAGAATATTTTAGTTTTAGGAGAGGTAATTGATCTTCAAAAAGAAATTAACGAATTAAACAAACCTTGTTAAAATGGGAATAGCTTGTAATTTTATAAAAGAAGATGGTGAAACGCAGTATGCTTTAGCTGTTGCAACACAAGAGAGGTCAAAGCTATTTGATGCTGCCAAGAAAGTAATGCTTGCACCAGACGCTGAGAATGTTTGGCTAACAGCTTACACGCCACTATTCCAGAGCGAAGTGGTAAATCCACAATTAGATGACAACCAAGAGCCAAACCTTGAAACGGTTGTAAATTACATTTTAGCTAAAAATGAAGAGCAATTATCGCCGCAAGAAAACCTAGATTTAAAACTGTCTCTATCAGCAACACAATTAAATAACTCCGATGAATTAGGGCAGATTTTAAAACAAACGTTCATCCCATTCCCAACACAGCAATCTTTACAACAGACAGGTCTATATTCTGCGGCGGAAATAAAAAACATCTTAAACTCTCCCCAAACAGTCCAAGACGTTCAACAGTTAATTTATAAAATACAAAATTCACCAACAGTTGACAACGAGCTTTATTTTAATGAAGACTTTAGAAGCACAAATTCCGAGACAAATCTGATAGGCAGAAGTCAAATGGAAAATCCTTATCTAAATGAACAGGAAGCCATTCAAATTTTGGGCGGGATAAAAAACAGGGAAGAATACGAAACAGCTTTATTTAACTCAGAATTAGAATATTTAAAACAAACCAAGAAAGATTTATTTCCATTTTTCTCAACATTCTCTAACATTCCTGTAAAACAACTTGTACGTGGACAACTACTGGATAAGCTAAGCGATACACAAGAGCTTCTTGAAACAACTCTGAGAACACCTGAAAATAATGGTTTACAGACAGCCATTAATAATCTGAAAGGCATTAGCCCAAATGTGTGGGAAACTAGCTCAAAATCCATAAAAACACTCTTAAAAGACTTACAATCAAAAGCTGCCGACATTAGTTTAGATTTGCCGGGATTAGAAACCCACTCTCAAATAGAAATAGAGAATTTCATAGTCGAATTAGAATCTTTAATTCAAGAGGGCAATGTTGAAGAGTTTACCCCTATTTATGATGAGTTTGTAGGAAATGAAACTTTCCCACAAAGACAAGTAGTTTTAGTTGAAGAAAAATTCCGCAATAAAAACCTGATACAATTAAATACAAAAGACAGTAATTATAAACTCTTTCAAGAGCAAGGATTATTAAAAATTAAAGACTCAGTATGGATAAAAACAAATTCTCAAAGCCAAAGTTTAGAACAAGTTTACAACAGTATTTATCAAAATATTCTATCAGGAAATTTTTCATTACCAATAGAATATAATTCGGCACTTTCCAATCAGGAATTAATCACTGAAGACATTGCAGAATACGTCTCAAGCCGTTTGGTAGAAATTGACACCACCGAAGCAGAATATGATGCAGATGTAGCCGCTAAAATGGTTTTATATAGTGAGTTTATGGGTACAGAATTAAATCCTGTGAGTGAGCTTCCTAGAATAAGTGTAGAGAGTGAAACTGTAATAGGGCAAATGGGAATTTCTTTAAATGAAGATGTAGTTTCAGAAATCCGGGAAAAACAAATAAAACAGTCTGAAAATCCAGCCTTGCAAAATCTTCAATTCACACAAGACGGTATTAATTTAATCAGCACAGATCCAATTTCTATAGAACAAATGAATAATTATTTGCAAACAGAAGATGGGCAGCAACTCAGGGATTATTTTATGTTAGCAAAAGACAGTAATTTCTCACCGGAAATAGAAATAGTTTTACCACAACCACCGTCTATACAAGATTACAGAGATTATTACAGAAACTATCCAAACACACTTAATAAATACACCAACGACTATCAAAGAATTGATTCAGAAACAATAACTGTTAAAAGACAAGGAAACTTTTTGAAAGTTGGCAAAGATGTTTACGAGAAAACAGATGGAGAAGTTTATACAAGACTTTTACCCAACAACAGTGGTTTTAAAGAATACGGGTTTGAGAAACCATCATCGCAAATAAATCCTTTAGCTTTTGTAAAGAGCAGTGAAAATCAAGCTGTTGAAACAAGATCTTTACTGTCCGCCGCAGAAAAAAGCGAAATTCTTTCAGAAATTGATAGATGTTAAAAAATTAATTCGTAATATTGCAAAATGAAAGTAATATTTTTAGATATTGATGGTGTGCTGAATATAATACCCAAAACCCATGACAGATTTGGGGGGACATTTCATGAACATTTAGTTAAAAACCTTAAAACAATAGTTGATAAAACAGAAGCAAAAATTGTAATTTCAAGCACACGTAGACATTCAGGATTAAAAATAATGCAAGAAATGTGGCAAGAAAGAAATTTGCCCGGTGAAGTTATAGATGTAACTATTGATCTAGGGATGCATCAAGATGATGACGGATTTTGGCAGTCTGAAAAAAGAGGTGATGAAATAAAAATTTGGGTTGATAAAAATAAACCGAATAGTTACGTTATTATTGATGATGACACAGATATGCTTCCAGATCAAATGAGAAATTTTGTACAAACCTCTGGTAATATAAATCATCCTGATTGCATTGATATAGGTTATGGACTTACAGAAATATGTTCAGAAAAAGCAATAAGAATATTAAATGGATAAAATTAGAGATCGACTTTTGCAGATAACAATTGACACCCTCAATAAATTCAAACAAGATGAAATTGATCAGGAAAGTGCAATGCGCACACTAAACGATATAATCCGCCGCCGGAATGATAATCACCTTTCAGAGTATATAAAAAATCAACAAAAACTACAAGTAAACTAATGCTAAATTGTTCCGTAACAAGAAATTCCGAAAATAGAATAACAAAAGTAGTGTCCCAAACAGGGCAGGAATCTCAATTGTTTATAAATATAGCCAAACACCCTTTAGTGAATTCAACTGAAGATGCTTTCAATATTTATCAAAACATTTTTTCTAAAGAGCTCCAAGAAACGCCGGAAGAAAATGTAAGGCTGAGACATCTTGTAAATGGAGAACAGTTTGCAAGTTACGGACAAGCTTTAAAAGCTGCGCAAGAGGGACAAAAAATAGAAATAGGCTTTTCAACACCTGAGAGTTTCCATTCAATAATCATCGTAGCTAAAGATACAAACATTTCCAATGAATTAGGGTTTGTACAGAATGGTATTGTAAACGATTTAATCTCCGAAAATAAAAAAAGAGTTGGCGATGACTACTATTTACAAAGTGCAGGAGAATCAATAGAAAAGAAAGCCGTTACAATGGAAGTGTTGTGGGATATGGCTAAAGCATCTTTAGGCTCGCAATCACTTGTAAGATCTGCAAATACATTCACATTAAACAAAACTTTAGATAAGACAGTTGTTTACAATAAATCCGGCGAACAAAAAACAGAAACACAAACAGAAATTGATAGTTTAAGTTTTCCAGAATTAAAAGAAAGATTTGACAATGCAGAGGAATTAATAGCCCAAAGAGAGTGGACAGCTAACAGACCTGCATATAACAACATCGAGCAATTAGAAGCCCCCTTACAACTCAGAACGGAGGAAGACCTACAAATGAGGCTTTTAAATCTCCTAAATAAAATGGGAGTGTCTGTAGTGTCAATTTCCGAGTACATAAAAAACTACAAAATTAAAAACGGCGTAAACCCGGCGGCAAGTGCTTTAGCAGATTTAGCCAATAGAGTGGTGGCATATGCAGGAAATGAAATAAGTCTGCAAGATTTAACAGAAGAAGTATCTCATTTTATAGTGGAAAGTTTTCCGCAGGAAAGAACAGAAAACATTTTAAGAAACATTGATAAATCAGAGGAGTATAAAGAATTTGCTCAAGCTTACAGAGAAATTTATCGTGATGAAGTGAGTGAAGCTGATTTAGAAAATGCTGTTAGAAAAGAAGTGTTGGGTAAAATTGTGGCCAATTCGATTGCTAGCAACTTTTCGGCGGAACAAAAAACAGAAACCCAAAGAAACTTCATAGAAAATGCGTTAGAATTAATAAGAGAATTTTTCACAAATATCGCTAATTATTTTAAAAAGTCCTACAGAACAGAATTAGACAGCTATTTACAAGACATAGATAACATTGTTCAAACAGGGGAGTTGTCAGAGATGGTTAATCTATCAAATCTTGACAGAAGTGCGTTAAGGCTTTACAATGTATCGCCGGAAAGTAAACTTTATAGAGTGACAAACCTGCTCTTAGATCAATTACAACAACAGGAAAAAATCCTTAGAAAAAACAATTTAGGAAGCTCTTCAAACCTCTCTAAATTAAAAGCTGTGCAAGACCAGATGGAAGATGTGATTAAGTCAAATTCTGTAGCAGGACTTACAGCGGTGGCTAAGGCAAGAATCTCCCAAGTGAGAGCCGCCCTAAAAGACGCAAAATCCAAAGGTGGCTATCTTAGCAGTGAAGAAATGATTATTTTTAAGAGTTTGACAAATGAAATTGAGCCTCTATTAAACCAAGTGAACATTTTAATAACTGAGAACGGGTATACAGAACTAAAAAATTGGAAAACCCAACAAACTTCAATAAATGAAATCATTAAAGCTATTCGGGAAACTCAGGCTGAATTTAACACAGTTGATAGTCAAAATGTAGAAAGACTTGTACAGGAAGTACAGCAAAAACACAGCTTGTCAGATGCGCAGGCAGATAGCGTAAGGAAATGGATAATAAGGGCAGACAAAGACAGTTCTGCATTTATTGCCACATTTGGTCAAATGGTTCACGCCCGTGACGGTATGCTTAACTTGGCAGCATATGTAATGAAAAATATGACAAATGAGGGGGATTTAGAGTGGTTTAACAAAACTAAATCTCTACAAACCCTTATGGAAAAGAATGGCGTAACAGAAGCAGATTTTGCGAAACTTGTGGATGGTGGCTATATTATATCTTCTACAGATTTCACCGCTTTCAAAGAAGCGTCAGACAAAGTGTTTTTAGATGTTTACAGAAAGTATTATAAAGGGGAATTAACAGACGCAGAACTTTTAGAATCAAAAAGAAAAAGAGAACTATCACCTTTAGACAATCAATCTGAATATGAGCAGGAATTAAGAAAAGAGCAGAATAAACTTCGTGAAAGAGTTTATAATGATGCTTACTATAAGGAATATGAAGACAAAATCGAAAAAGCCAATCTTTCCCCGCAGACAAAAGAATTTTTATCTGGTTATTCCTCAGACTTAGCTGACATCAGGCTAAAAACAATTAGAGTGGTTGACGGTAAGCAAGTTACAGACCAAAGTTTATTAAGCTCTGCTGACAGAGAACGGTTAAAAGAAGTGCAGGAAAGTCGTAGAATGGCAAAAGCCTATTATGATGCAAGTGGAAATTTAAAAGTAGGGCTTTCTCAGAAAAAAGAAAATGGGGTGAACCTCCTTGATGAGAACGGAAAACCAATATTTGAGATAAGTGAAAATGCAAGTGTTGAGGCTAGAATAGCTTTTGACTTAAATAATTTAGACAGCCAAAATACTTTCTCCACAACTAAGGGAACTTCGGAAAGATTTTTGAATGAACTGCGTAAAATTCAACAAACTCACGGACGAGAAGAGGCTTTAGACTTCCTACAAATGAACGCTTTTATATCTTTTAAAGAAGAATTCTGGAAAGGGCTTTCTTCGGGGCTTACAGTTACACAAAAACTAAGACAAGTTGCCGGAGAAAACGAAGAGGTTAGAGAAATAATTGCCGAGTTAGAAGAAAAAAATCTGCAAAAAACTAACATATTAAGGCTGTTTGTAAATAAGAACTCTCCAGTTGAGATTGACGCTGACAGAATGCCACAAGAGTCTAAAGATAAAATCAAGACTTTACAACAAGATATTTCCGCACTAATCGAGAGAGCTAAAAAATATACAAAAAACATCACTTTAGAAGAACAGGAAGATGTTGAAACTTTAGAAGACGGTGTTTCTTCTGTTAATGATTCCTACGTAAAAATGCTTTCAGATTTCGGCATTAATGAAACAGAGGCTTTTTTAGAGAACATTGGAAATATTACAGAACAGCTTTCCTATGCAAAAGAGCATATGACTGATGAGAATAAGAAGTCTGTAACAAAAGCACAATTGGCTATTGATGATTATAGAGCCGGGAAAAGAAAAAATCTTCCAAAATCTGTTGAAAACTTACTTGAAAAAAGAGGACAAGTTGCGGATGATTTACTGAATGTTGTAGAGTATGGCCGTTTTATGAAACAGTATTCTGAAGATAGGCTTTTACCTTATTACAAAAGATTCTCCCCACTGAGCTATAACAGTTTTAAAGAACAGTTACAAACAAGTGATGATTTAGCAGGGCTTCTTTCAGATTTAAGTGAATACCCATCTTTAGAGGTCACTCCTAACATTTCATTTTTTGAAGCCGAGAATGTTGATAATTTAAATAAGGACTACAATCCGAATTTTAATGGCGGGTATATTCAACCAAATAAACAGCAATTCAAAAATGAACGTTTCTATGATTTATTCGGGGATGATAAAGGCAGTAAAAATCCAAGACTTTTTGAAGTTTATAATGCGATGATGGAATACAGGCTCAACTCTTTAGAAGCTAATGATGCCGGAAAAGGGTATAACGCTTATTTGTTGCCACAAGTTAGAAAAGGCCGGGTAGAAAAAGCCTCAAAACTATTTAAAGGAAAGACAACGCAAAACCTTAGAAATGTTTTTGAAGATACATTCAGTTTCACCGATGATGAAATGGTTAAAGGAACTCAATTCGGGGACAGTGTAAAAGTGATTCCTAAAATGTACCTTTCAGAAATTGAACCGTCAGATGTGAGTAATGAATTATTCTATTCTTTAACTTTAGCTGCAAAAGAGAGCTATGCAAGAAAGTCTAAAATAAAACATTATGGCGATGTAATGTCTATTATGGATACCGTATTGACACGTTCATACGAGGGAACAGGAAAAGCCGCAGTAGCAACACAGACATATAAGATGCTTAAAAGCTCTGTGGATTATACAATGTTCGGCATAAAAGAAATATCTTCATTACCTATAAAAACACCGTTTGGAAATGTTGACATAAGTAAAGTAGCGAGAGTGCTTCTATCTTACGTAAAGCTTAGAAACTTAGGGTTAAATGTTGTAATACCTTTTACATCTTGGGCTACAGCTAAATTAAATGTGTGGACTGAAACGCTCATTGGACAGTATTTTCACAAAAGATCACACAAATTAGGAACTGCTGAATATGGACGTATATGGAAAGATGGTATGCGAGAATTCGGCAAAATAAACACAAAGGCTTGGATAAATGTTTTAGGCCAGCATTTTAAAAGTTTTTCTTTGGAGGAATCTTATAAATCATCCAATTACAGTGCCTTATTTAGAGGTATGAATAGAACAGGGTACGCTTTACACTCAATGGCTAACTACCCAATTTACGGACAAAACCTATTAAGTATTTTGCATGACTACCGAGTCGTCGGTAATAGGGTTATAAATTTCAACCAATTTAACCGAGAACAATTATTGCAGGGGGTTTCCAAAAAAGACATTGAAGTTAATTGGGACGCTTTGGAAAACCAAGTGATTTATAAGTTTTTAAAACCTAATGATGGAGCGTTAGATTATTCAGGGGTTGTAGATGGTAAATCTTTAGCGGATTATTTAGGAAAATCAGGAGAAGAATTATCGGCGGAAATAAACAGCATAAACAATACAATCACAAATCAAGTTAGGGTTTTAAATGAATATGTGGACGGTTCTATTTCTAATGAGGATAGAACATATGCCCAAAGAGATAGTTACCTCTCTTATTTTTTCACACACAGAGGTTGGTTGTCTATTGCTTTAAGCCGCCGCTTAAAAAACAGAGGGATAAACTTAGAAACAGGAATAGAAGAAGAGGGCAGTTACCTGTCGTTCGCTAACTTCATGGGGAGTTACATTAGAGAGTATAAAGACTCTGGCGCAAAAGGAGTGATAAACAACTTCAAAACAGCTTGGAATAAAGCAGATGACGTTCAGAGGGCTAATATCATGAGAGTTTCAAAAGAAATGGCAGTTTTGAACTCCGTTATCTTATTAGCTGTCGTTTTAAAAGGATTTGCTGACGATGAGGACAACGCTGACCTCTATCCGCTACAACTGGCATCTTATTTGACATATAGAGTGGCAAGTGAAACAGCAAGTAGTTCTTTAGCAATTGGTTCAAACATAACTGAGATAATTAAATCGCCAATTGTAGGATTTCAGAGTGTTGCTAATCTGACAAATGTTATGGATGTGTTTGACGGAGATGAAGTAACTCGTGGTAAATATAAAGGGTTTTCAGAGAGAAGTAAATATTTCATAACCACTGTTCCCGGTTTCAAAGGTGTTTATGACTTATATGATATCCAAAATACCCGCAAAACTTATGGTAATTTTAATGAGGGTAATTTCGATTTTACTGTTGGGACATCCTTCATCTGGAGTGACAGCGAAGAGGAATAAAATTAACAATCTAAAATTTTTTAAAACTTTCTTGGAAACAGGAGAGTTTTTTCATTTTAATTCGTTATATTTGTGGAATAAATAGTAAAGAATGCTTCCAGAAAATTCAAGATTGATATTCAAAGGTATTGTAGGCTCTCAATCTTATGGGTTGGCTACTGAAACCTCAGACACAGATTATAAGTCCATATATATGCAATCAGATGAGGATTTGTTATCTAATCGATATACACCTCAAATTGAGATTAATAAGGATGATGTTTGCTACGAACTTAGAAGATTTTTAGAGTTAGTATCTGTTGGTAATCCTAATGTCTTAGAGCTGTTATACCTACCCGAAGAGTGCGTACTTTTTTCTTCACCAGAATTTGAATACATCAAAAGTTTAAGACAAGAATTTCTATCTAAAGATTGTTACAACACCTTTTCAGGGTACGCACGAACACAATTAAGAAAAGCACAAGGTCTTAACAAGAAGTTCAATTGGGAAGATAACCGAATAGAAAGAAAAACTATCGCGGACTTCTGCAAAATAGTTGACAGAAAAGATGGAAAATCTTACCCTTTAACAGAGTGGCTCAAATACAAAGAGTGGGATCAAAGTCAACTAGGACTAGTAAAATTAGATGGTTTCAGAGACACTTATAAAGTTTATCACGATGCTCTACAGTATTTAAAAGACACTGATAATCAAAGATTTGAAACAGTCAAAACTAGAAAATACAAAGGTGTTCAGGGAGAAAATTCAAATGAACCTTGTTTATCTGAGATCGCTTTATATATGATGGATTCTTGGGAAGGTGTACTATATTGGAATAGAGAATTTTATAGTACGCATTGTTCTGATTATTTAGAGTATCAAAAATGGCTTCTTAATAGGAATGAAAATAGAGTTATCACTAATAAAACACACGGGCAAATGTACGATGGTAAAAATATCATGCATACAGTCAGGTTAATATTAACAGGAGAAGAAATAGCAACGCAAGGACGCATAAATGTAAATAGAGAAAAGGAAAGAGATTTCTTACTCTCAATAAAACAGGGAAAAATTGACCTGAAACAAGTTATTGAAGATTGGACAATAAAAGCAGACGAGTTGAAAAATTTATATGATCAATCAGATTTAAAAGAAACAGTTGATATTGAGTTTATAAAAGATTTGGAACTTAAAATAAGAAAACATGAACTATAAAATTATCCAAGACCAAGAAGAATTACAAAAATTCATTGACTGGCTTCCTGAGTTAGAAGAAGGGCAGAAATATTATTGGTCTTTATTCGCGCGAAATAAATTTAAAAAGACAGAGGGGTTAAAAGCAGACAGAGCACAACTTAAACGAGGAGTTTGTAACAAGAAGGATTTAATTAGTAAGTTTCGTAAATTAGAAATTGCCATTGGTTTGTATGATACTGATGGTATAGAAATAAACCAAGAGAGTTTGGTTATGTACATTACACCCAATCCACGCGATATGCACAAATCGGGACTTAAAACTATTGCAGAATTAACAAGATTCTTAATTGAGGGGCGTACAATTTATAACCCAGAAGCTGTGACTATGAATATGATTCAGGTTACGGGAGTAAAGAAATATTTTGATTTTGACGTAGATTTTAAAGAAGGAAAAGGATGCTCTTATGAAACCTTATTAAATTGGATTTCAGGCAAAATAAACCCTGAAGCAGTGGTAGGAAATATTGTTCAGACACGCGGTGGATTCCACATTTTAGTAGAATTAGATAAAATTTCAGAAGAATTTAAAAAATCTTGGTATAACAACTTTATGCAAGCCGAGTCTGAATATTTTGAGTTAACAAATAATTCTAAGAATAATGATGGGGGATTAATTCCTGTGCCGGGATGTACGCAATCAGACTTTGTTCCAAGATTAATGTAAAATTTTAAACACATAAACGGAATATTTCCGATTAACACATTATAATATGACAGACCTGTCCGACTACATTGTAAAAGAAAACGGAGAAATTTTTTATTTCCCCCGACCACTAACAGAAAAAGAAATTCATTATAGAGTTTGGGCAATAGGAAATTATGGATTTATACATGGAGTAGGGTCATATATCAAAAAAGAGACTTTTCAAGATTGTGATTACATTCAAATAGATGAATGCACATTTCAAGAAACAGAGAATTATTATAAAGACTTAGATAATTTATTTAAATAATATGACAGAAAAATCAGGAGAATTGAAAGCAGAAAGTTATAGTTTTAAAATTTGGAACACCGAGGGTTTTAATAATCAAAAACAAGCAATGAAGAAATACGAAATTTGGATTGGGTTTGTCGGAGCTTGGGGACAAGGAGACCACGATTCCACAGCCCCTCAAAAACTTGCAGAAGTAGAAGCTACATCTTTTAAAATAGCTTGCTGTCTTTATGAGCATCAGTCTGCCATAGATTCTTTAAAAGAAAGAATGGAAAGAGGTGACACCTATATAGAAGATGCTTGGTTCGGACATTGGGGCTATAACCCTAAAGATAACAGCACTTTTTATTTAGGTAAGTATTTTGAAACTGAAAAAGAAGCTTGGGAAACATTTAAAAAATAACTATGTCAGAAAAATTAACAAAAGAAGATTTCATCAAACGAGGCTTTACAATACTTACAGAAGAAAATAAACCTTATGGAAATTACTTTTCAGGCTTTATGAAGTATGGAGGGTCTTATCCGAAACTCCAATTTTGGGTAAGTAATATTAATACTAATAAACACACTTACATTTTTATCAGCGAAAATCATTTTAAAGGACACATTCACACTTATTTACATAATGTAGTAGATTTAGATAATTTAATTAACTTCTTCACCAGAGAAAGAGAATCAATATGACAACAGAACAGCAACAAGACGCAATTATTGGAAAATTAACCAGAGAGGTGGAAAGTCTAAAAGACACACTTCAGAGAAACAACGAAGCCAGAGATAAAAGAAAAAGAGATTTAGGCTATAGTTCTTCAGAATCATTTGACGCAGTTTGGGACGATGTAATGTGTGCATATTCTTTCGCTTGGAGTTATTTTGTTTCTTTTGCGGCGGATAATAAAGGAATGGACAAGTACAATACAGATTGGCTTAAAAAAGAGTTTGGAGATATGTTCAGAGCCAACGATTGGGATAATATGGAAAAGTATTTAGAAAACGCGGAAATGCCATTTTAATTATGAAGTTATATTACGTAATAGAAGATATAGACAGTAGAGATTTTTGGAGCAAGCTTGATAAAAAGTTCAGAGGTATAAACTACGCTGAAAAATTTCAAAGTATTCAACAGCTATTAAATTTTGCTAATACTAATAATATTGGGCTATTTAAAATAACAACTATTTATAACACCGACGCAAAATGACAGCAAAATATCACATAAAACTCCGCAATAAAAACACAGGAGAAGAATTAGAAATGTACAATAACATATTTGATCCTAGAAACGGTGTGGCTTTTTTTGAAATTGATAAGAATTGGGAGTTGGTTTTCGCCCGGCAATTTGCAGGATTACAAGACAAAAACAAAAAATACATCTACGAAGACAATAAAGTTTTATTTGAGGGAAAAGAATACACCATAAAATACTTTGAAAATTATGGAATGTTTGGACTTTCAGACGGCGGAGAAAAACCTGTAGGTAGAAGAGGGTCTTCAACTAAATATGAACCTTATATCTTAGGAGAGTGTTATCAGAAACGAATGGAGATTATAGCATGACAGAAAAAGACATCCAAAAAGCTCTTGATAAGTATTACATAAAATTATCAGATTTCGTAGTTCACAATATTTACTGTTTTAGATGTTCTCCAAATGAATCAGATACATTAGTCATTAACCGTAATGGTTACGCTGTTGAGATGGAGATTAAAGTTAGCCGTTCTGATTTTTTCGCCGATTTTAAAAAGAAACGCCATAAAATATATGGTGAATTATCTCACACACATATTCCCAATAAGTTCTTCTATGTTGTACCAGAAGATTTAATTAAGATAGAAGAGGTTCCAAATTATGCCGGATTGATATATGTAACAAAAAACGGCAGGTTAAAAAAGATTAAAGAGGCAAAATTTCTTCATAAATCAATAATCGATTTAAAGCCTATATTGTGTACTAAATTTTACGGTAGTTATTTAGAGCTAAATACATTTAAGGAAAATAATGGAGTTCAGTTTTTAAAGAGAGAAAACGCGGCAAAAGAAAAACGAATTGAAGAAAAAGATAAACAGATATGGAACTTAAATTTAACAATAAGAGATTTAATAAGTGAAGCAAGACGTAAATAAAATAGCTGTTATCGGTTCGAGAGGATTTTCAGACTACCTCTTTTTCAAAGAAAAATTAGAATATCTAATTAAAGACTTAGGAAAAGATTTACACTTTATTTCCGGTGGATGCCCAACAGGAGGTGACGCTCTTATAAGAAGATATTGCATAGAAAATCAATATACTCTCACAGAGCATTTACCTGATTGGGAAACTTACGGAAAGAAGGCTGGTTTTCTTAGAAATCAATTAATTGTTGACGATGCAACTCATCTCATAGCGTATTGGGATGGGCAAAGTAAGGGGACTCTAAGCAGTTTAAAAATGGCGGAGAAAAAACAAATACCAATAAAAATAATTAAAGTTTGATAAATGAAAACATATAAAGGAATTATAACAGAGTTACCACCAAACGGGATTTTTGTATTTGGCTCTAATACACAGGGAAGACATGGACTTGGAGCTGCTAAAGTAGCTAGAGAGAAGTTTGGAGCTAAGTATGGGCAGGCTTCAGGCAGACAAGGGCAAAGCTATGCAATTATTACGAAAGATTTAACAAAGAAAATTCATCCAAGTGTAGACCGCAGAGATATTGAATTGCAAATCACTCATCTATACAAATATGCCGAAGATACCCCAGATTTAGATTTTTATATTGCTTATTCCGCTGGAGGAAAAAACTTAAACGGGTATAGCTCCCAAGAAATGGCAAATATGTTCACTATAATTTGGGACTCTTGGAATATTCCAGAAAATATTATTTTTGAAGAAGAGTTCGCTAAATTAATTGCTGTATGATTCAAATCCCCACAATCTTAAGTCAAAAAGAGTTTGAAGGCCAAGTGCTGCCAAATATAGACGAATATGAAGATACATTTTTTATTTCGATATTGCAGCCGGATGAAAAAGAACCGTTAAGGGAAGATAGTGAAAACTATAAAACTTTCTGGATTTATGATATTCCTGAATCAATAGGAAGCTACAAAGCATTCAACTATGAAGATGCTCAAAAGATGTACAAATACATTATGTCAAATTATGGTAAGAAATTGGTTGTGCACTGTGCAATAGGTGTAAGCAGATCACCTGCTGTAGCTGAATTTTATTTCGAGATGCAAGGCGGCGCATACAAACAATTAATAGAAAAATATCCAAACATTTTACCAAACCTAACACCAATACTCTTATACTTAAGAATGGCGGAAAAAGAAAAAGGAGAAGATATACAAATAAAATTTTAATATGGAAGATAATAAATATCAATATAAAGCAAAGAAATGATTTGGACTAAAATAGAAGACAGCTTACCCGAATGCAACCAACAACACAGGACATATTACGAATCACCCGAAGTGCTTTTATTTTGTGGGGATTATACAAAGGTGAGCAGGTATTTTAAAAGATATACAGACGACCATTCAGAAATTTTCGATGAGGGTTGGGAAAATGTATATCCTGAGGAAGCAATATTAATAGAACAATGGAGCTACATAGAATGGCCGGAGAAATGAAACAGGAAAGATACAACCGTTATAAAATAATTTTTGAAAATAACTATGCAAACTTAGAAAAAGGTTACTTAGGTTTGAACATACCTATTGACTTATTGATGGTGGGCGTAAAAAAGGATAAAGAATTGTTTTTTAAATTGTATTCCCATGATACAGGATGTAGAGGGACAATGATTGTAAGTAGTTTAGATAAGTTTAAACGATATAAAACAATGCTTGGTAATCCAATGAGTAGATTAAGTAAACCTACAGGTAAAAATATGTTCAGGTTGTATGGGGAGTATGAAAGAGTGTTAAACTATATACAAAAAAAGCCCTAGCGTAATTGCCGGGGCTTCGTTATTTAAAGCTCTTTCCTTTCTCCAACTTCCAATTTCCTGTCTAAATGTAACAGCTTCAATAAAATATTCAATTGAGAAGCGTAAGAGTAGTTCATTTTCTTGGGTGGCCGGGCAGAAAAAACCAAATCATCACCTGTATCTCTCAAAGAAACAGCTAATTTACCCTGACAAGATAAGTTCCAAGGTGCTCCCTCGAAGTAATACAAGCTGTGTAAGCCATTATCTTCTACATATTGATATAGGAGTTCTCCGTCACAAAATATGTCTTTAGAAACAGCTAGTGTTTTAAAATCTGTAATTATTTTTCCCTCTTTTATCATTTTATATCTTCTAAGTTATAACTGTTTAGGATTGATTCTTCGATAATGTGTGTTTTATGACAATAACCTGCTTCAAAATAACAATTATCTTGGTTAATCTCAGCTTTTTCCACCGCCGATTTTAAAGCTTCAAAAACATGCATTTTGGCAAAAGCGCAAGCTACGTTTAAATAGTCTTTATGCTTATTGACACCTTTAAAAAATTCTTCTACTGTTTTCATAGTTGGTTTATTTGCGCCATTTTTGATAAATTGGCTTTATTTGATTTCGTTTTTAGTCATAAATATTCTCCAATACTTCTCTCTTTGGAAGTCAATTAACGCCGCAGAAAAAACCTCACCTCTATAAAAACCTCTGATTTCTTCTTCATAGTAGTCTCCATCTTGCTCAGTTAAATCCTCAATAGTTTCAGCCCACCCAACTGAATCATCAGCAACAGTGAAAAGAGAAACACGATCTATTTCTACTCCATTCGCTCCAAAAGCTTCAAAATCAGCCTCATATCCAACATGATTTGCAATAGCCTTTACAGCAGCTTCGTAATTATTTAGTATGTCCATTTCTTATTTTAAAGTATCTCCAACTTTATAGGGAGTGTTAGTGTATAGTATTTGATCCGCCGGGTAAAAGTCCAACTCTACTCTGTAGATAAAATTTTCATTGTCAGACGCTTCTATGGAGTTTACAGTAATAGGCTCATTTTTTACATTGTGACACGAAATTGCCGCAAAAGAAACAAGAACAGCTAAAAATAATTTTTTCATAATTTCATTAATTTGTTAATAATAAGTTCAGTATGTTTAACAGCTAAATAAAAACTAATAGTCATAGTAGCATAAAAGCCGATGTGCCCACACACTATAAAAATGCAGAGAGCTGTGATTGTAAAAAGGAAATCTGTTTTCATATTGCAAATATAAGATTAAAATTCGGCATAAAAAAGAAAAATCCCCAAAATCTTTTGATGATGAGGATTAGGTATTTAAATTAAATTAGATAACTTATAATCATCTGTAAAAACTAGTAATTGATTTTTACCATTATCGTGAATTACAGAGTGAGCATACGCCCAACTACTAAGACCTTTTCGGTTATACCACTGTTCCAAATCACACGAAACTCCAACTGTCGTGACATTATTATATAACATAGGGCTGTGCGAGTGACCGCCGATTAACTTTAAATTCATTCTTCCAAAACCTTTAGTCGATCCTTTACTGCCATTTGCCCCAAAATCATTATGTAAAGCACATTGGTAGTCAGCTATATACATAGAATCACCCATTTTCATATATTTAACAGAATCTCCAAATCTCTGATTAATCAAATATCCTAAAATATTACCATACTCACGCAAATCAACTGTTTGTTGTATGTAAGCATATTTTAAATACGCAGGACTATTGTGTAAATCTTTTTTCCAATTGACATCATCAATGTGACGAGAAAGAAAATTATCGTGGTTAGCCTCTGAAATCCAAACTTCTCCACAGCAACCTTTTATCTCTTCAATTAAGTCTAAACATTCTGTAACTTCATCTTCCAGCAAATGCTTGTTTTGAGTTATTTTTAGACGTTGTATAAACATATCTTTACTCTCGTGGGGATTTATGGAAGATCCGTCGAAAACGTCATGTAAAACACTCTTTTCTGGATTTAATAGTGCCACTAATTTTTTAGTTTCATTCAGGAAATCTCTGTTTATAACCCGGGCGTGGATGTCTCCCCAGACAAAACCTAAAGAGTTTTCAATTTTAGACGTTTGCCCATCTTTTGTTGAATAAATAATATCTGTAAAACTTCCGTCTGATTTAACTTTTACATTGCGAGGACAAACGCCCTCCTCAACAACTACAAACCCATAGGCGTGATTCTCAAAGGCAACTTCACCTGCTTTAGATAAAGAATAGTTTTTAGAAGTCATATAACCTGTTGTAGTAATACATCTTAAAGGCTCTTTTCTAAAACGAGGTAGTGTTTTAAAGTGTATTTTTGAATGTGCTAAAACAAGGTGATTATTACTTGCTAAAATCTCATAACCCATTGTAGGCTCTTTCGCTGTTGGAGATATTCGGGAGTCGCAGCTAACCAACGTACCTTTAAAATCAAGTTTTCCATAAAAAAGATAATTTTCAATTTCATCTGCCCACCAATCATTAGCTTTAGTTTTCTTATCTTCTACATTTGAGGTAGGATTACGATACTTGGATGGAATAATTACAATTTCTGTTTTTTTACCTAAAACCGTTTGTATATAGTCTTGGTAAGTTTTTAAATTTGCAAAGAAATCTTGATTTATAGCTGTTTTATTTTGCGCGGCAGTTACAAGTAATATTTTAGTGTCTTTTTCTAAAGCCCTGTCCTGTGCCTTTTTTAATTGTGGTGGTAAATTAGAAACAGACTTTGTAAGCCCGAACTTCAAAAACCACTTACGAACTGTTCTTTCACCTATTTCAAATTTTTTACAAAGAATTTCCATTTTTTCTTTATGGGAAACATCTAAGTAGTAAACGTGTTTTAAATACTCTATTTCTTCGGGAGTTAACTCTTTATAGGTTGTAGCCATTCTTCAGTAAAATATTTTTAGTTAAATTATAAACGTATGTTATTCTATTCGCCGACAATAAAAAATGAGATAATTCCTCACACCAAATGTCTAAGTAAACATCCCCTACTTTAAAGCGTAGTCCACCATAAGAAGAAGTACTCATAGCATAGGTGTAAGAAAGAACAGCTACTGTTTTTTGAAAAAGTTCTCTTGATGGTACAATAACATCATAATCTTTTACATCATCACCCTGTTCAATTGAATTTATAGCATTTCCTACTAACCATCCTTCTGATAAGAGTAGTATGTGTTTTAAACCAGAAGCAGTTAACGCTTCTTTTATTTTATTTTTCATTTAATGTTTATTTGTTTTTATATTACTCATACCCATAAGACTCTGAATTAATGAAGTTATCCGGCACATATTTTACAATTTCACAACTGTCTCTAATAACTTCAGGAATAAATCTTAGTCCAGATTTTGCGGCACTTTGAGTGAAATATATTTTCTTAGTAGGTTTCCACTGCCCATAACGATTTGTTGCCATGTGGAGTGGTCGATTGTTAAAATGGATAACAAACAGTTCTAGTTTAGTTGGAATTATTTTTGCCATTAGAGTTTAATTTTAAATTATTAACCCATTTTACAGCATCTACCAAGTTCCAAAACAACTGTTCTTTCTCTGGCAAATCTTTATACTTTTCGTGATTTGATATGTCAATATCTGGGTCAAGTTGTAATTCAACACTTACATCCCACACTCCATTGAACCTATCCACTCTAACTCCTTGAAAATTGTATCCTATATCTCCTTCGGAATTTGTCCAGATATATAAATAATCTTTCAAATCCTCTTTTTCAAGCTTGTCTATAACTTTAAATAAGCTGTCAAAAGAATTATAAAATGTCAAGTTTGTGTGATGCCTGCCTATATAATTCCCTTGTACTTTTAAATTATAAACAGGAGAGTGCCTACTGTACCAACCTGCCTTTTTATACTCCCCTAAATTATTTGATGGGACATAATGCCAACCTAAATAAGTGGCTAATATTTTAGAACCTTTAACTATTTCACTTTCTCCCATAATTCTTTACGTTCTTGCCAATTGGCATTATTAAATTTATTTTTAATATCTTCAAGCATGTTTTGGTCTACTAAATCTATAGATACATTATCTTCAAATCTATCTAATCCTCGTGCGTAAAATTCTTCACTAATTTCTTCATCATCAATGTCTTCAATAGCCGGATAAAAAACGAAACCCCTATTACGTAGAGCATCTTTTAACTCACTTTTACTTGCATTTTCAATAGCCTCGTCCTCTTCAATTAATCCTAAATTTTTTGAGGCATAATAAGCAATATCATCATCAGGAATCCATTCAAGCATTGCAGCAATTTTATCTTCTTTAGATTCATTTACAAGAGTGTCAAATAAAGCAGCATCTACAATATTAAGTTTTAGCTGTTGTTTTAAAAGTGTTCTTATATCTTGTTCTTGACCGTCTATTGTTGTTATTTTAAATTTTTTCATACGCTACGCTTTAATTGCTATAATATTTATTCTTTTTTGATGCGGTGTTTGGGTTTTTGCCCGGCGAATTTCAAATACACATTTTCGGCAACATAGAAAATATTTCTGTATAAAATCTTGTTTTAAAAACTTATTCATGGTGCTTTAATTTTAACGGAGAGGACATTCCTCTTAACATCATTGTTGTCGCTGTTTTTTGATAACCTTTTATTCCTTTGGATAGATAATCATTATTGGCAATTAAGTCATAAATTAAAGCCTGAGCATCTTCAAAATCTATATAAGACGAGGCAATATACCCACCTAACGCCGCTGCCGTCGAAACGACTGAATTATGACCGTCCGAAGTAATCCTATTAATACAATAAGTAACCATCGATTCAACAGCTTCTCTATCTTCAGGAGAAATATTTTCAATTGCCTCAAATTCTCCCACAAAAGGCTTAAAAGCATTTATTTTTCCGCCGCGAATAGTCCAAGCTTTTACATCTTCTGCGGGTCTTACTAAAATATTTTTATCGTAGCTGAGAAAAGTTGGGATTACGGCATTAAAATTCACTCCATCAAAGCCTTCATATTTACTTAGATGATAAGCCATTCCACAATACAAAAGTTTATAATCGTCAATTGATGTAGGTGTATCAGTGTGAATTAGAAGTTTTAATCCTCGTTTAGACGGACTTAGATATGCAGCAATACAGCAATCCATTCTTTCAAATAAAAACTGTTTTAATTCTTCTGCGTGATCTATCTTGTCAAATTCAAACATCATAAGCGGAAGAAATTCTTCGATATGTTGATAGGTACGCCCGCCATTTAATAAAACCGATACAGTGAAGTAGTATAGATTATTTGCCTTTAGGCTATCTTTTAGTTTGAGGTCATTTTTTTGCGCGGCGATTTCTATTTGTTTAAAAACTTCAAGAATTTCAGGTTTGGGATTTCTATGGGCTTCTATAAAATCCGCTAAAGAAACAGTACCTAAAACAGTTGTGTCATAAACTTTTGCAGGGAAATACTGAAAACGAATTTTGTTATAATCAATCATCCACTTCCACTTTTACATTACCACAACCTTTTAAATACAAATAAGCATCAACTCCGTAATCATTTTTTCCACGTTTTTTCCAGAATTCGTGACGTATAATCTGAATCAAATCAAAGGCTTCTACACAGCTTTTATCTACATTTGGATTATAGATGCCCCAACTTCCATTTTTACCTACCGAGAAGTCTTTAATAAGTTCATTTCTTCCATCAGTTAATATGTTGTCAGCTTCTTCTCTTATTGCGTGATAAAGTGAATAATCCGTAGACAAAACTACATCTTTCAATTTAATCCATTTTTTATCTTTACACCACATTCCATCTTTAACAGAGCCGTTAATTAGAGCTTTGCCGTTTTTAATTTCTAAGATTTCTCCTTGTGGTGTTCTATCTCCGGCCTCTGGTGTTTTTTGTGGGCGGCAAAAGTTATCTAAATATCTTTCAAATGTTGGGTGGTCTTTTATCACTGTGAATTGACCTATACCCACACGGATGTAAAAATCTAAAGCTTTTTGGATAAGTTGTAATTGTTGGTTATTCAGTTCTATTTTTGCCATTCCAGAAATTTAAGTGTTTAGAAGTTTTATAGATTGAAAGCAATTGTTTTTTAGTGCTTTTATAGTCAAGATTATTCTCTATACAAAAATGTTTAAATTCTTTAGTTTTGCCTGATTTTAGTTGTTTAAATAAATCTAATAAATATTTAGAATTATCCCAATAATTATCAAATTCAACATTTTTAAATTCCAAACAAGGCTCATAGCTAAAACTACCATCATCTTTGTATAAATCGTGAAGTTCAATTGTTCCCTCTGGATTTTGAATTGCACGGTAAGCCGTTTCCATATTTTTCATAATTTATTTATTTATTTCGGCGGGAAAGAAAACACAAGCCACAAAGAAAAGCATAAAGCTACAAAACAAACAACTGTTAAATAAATTCCTGCATAAATCTTCTGCTTATTTGTCATTCCCATATAATAGCTTCTGTTAAGTCTTGTTCTAAATCTTCTGTAGGTAATTCAATTGTTTCTCCATCTTCATTCCATATGCGAATATTATCTACATATATTTCTTCTGTGCATTTTTCTTCCGGCGGCGAATCGTAATCCAAAGGTGTTTGACGGATACATTCAACAGTTATTGAAACGAAGAATGAAATAAGATAATTATCTACAGATATATCCAAGTCACCTTGGAAACTACCAGAATCTACATCCCAATCGAGTGGAATTTTAATCGGATTTATTTTCATCTTTCTTAATATTTATTTGGTGAACAACATTATCACTTTGATTTTTAGCAGGAGTACCATCTTTTTTAAGAACAATTCCCTGATAAACAGCGTATGGGAGAACAGAATCGAAGTCAGTTGCTATTGAATTAACACCTGTAATTTCTATTGTTTTATAATGATCTGAGATAACATCGCCTTTTTTGTAGATTGTTTATTCTTACAAATTCTTTTTTGAGTTCAAATTTTTTATCATTTGCCTCTTTTTCTATTTGGCGGTAGGCTATTAAGTAATAGTCGTGTGTCATAGTGATTGTATTGATAGTATCCATTCTGATAATTCTTTTTTAATTCCGCGAAGCCTATTGAGTTTTTTACCGCCAGACATCGTTGTGGATGTTGTGTTAGATATTTCTTTATTTAAATTCTCTATACGACGAGATAAATTAGTTACTAAATAACTTGTCGCCATATACAGAATATCTGAACTGTTTTCTCTGTTATCTGACCAAGAAGTCAAACCGTTTTTTATTTGGTCAAAATCTCCATACTCTTCATTATCAGGATTTACATATATAATAGGATGTTTCATAAAAATAAATTAATTAAATAAACCGCCGCAAATAAAAAACAAACGGCTAAAAACGAATATGTCAGCCACAAAGGTACGTAATATTCTTTAACTGCCCAAATAATTCCGGCAATAAATATAAGAACAGCTAAAATAAACAAAACTGTCATAAACTTAAGTTACCGTCATCATCCGAACTAATCAAAGCCCAAAGAATAATTGCTAAAATAATTGCTGTTGTCCACATAATTAATAAAGCTCTTTAAATTCTAATTGTTTACCTTTTAAAATGTCGCGGATAAAAACCTCAATGGTATCATTTGATAGTATCTTTTTCCATTTTTTCGCGGCAGAAAAATAGTCAGCTTCACTTAAATGAGACTTATGATAACTTGTGTAATTTTGTTGCGGCATAAGAAGAAACAAACCAACAACACTACAAGCTAAAACAACAGTAAAAAACATCCAGATAATAAGTGCTAAGTATTTCATATATCAGTCATTTCTAATCCCAATAATCCAATTAAATCGCTCATCTCGTTATATCCCCACTCACTTGTAATTGTAAACTGTTCATCCAACTCATAAAGCTGTTCTTGTATTTCTTTGTCCCGCACCTTAACTCCCCACCAATTATAATCGCAGGCTAAAACTAAAATATCTGAATTCTCTTGAAGCAGTTTAATTTTTAAAGAAAAAGGCTTCTTATTAAAAGAGGCAGACATTTGCTTGTACTGTTCTAAAGTGAATTTTCTCATTATTTACCAGTTAGCCATTTAGGCGGTTTAGATTTAGTAGTGAAAGTAAAATGCAAAATTATAGCAATCCAAGATAAGAGTGAAAAATAGGCCGCTACAAAAACTTTAGCCCACCCGTCCACTAGGTGGTCATCACCTTTGATGAATAGTCTAACTAAAATGTATAAGGTAACCTATAAGGTAAAAAATAACAAGCCCATAAAATAAATAGTCGTTCATATTTTTAAATTTTTAATTCCGCCGGATGAAAAGCACAAGTGCAAAAGCAAACAGCTATTTTCTATTGCAAATATAATAATTAATTTTGAATGTCAGCTATGTTTTGTGGATTATTTTAATATATCAGTGACAATCGTACCAAGTTCTACCTAGCATGTACTCAAACCCCATAGTAACATTTATTTTTAAAAACTCCTCTGCCTCTCTCATGGATTGTGCAACTGCCTTAGATATCGGATTTGGTAAAGCAACGTAAAATTTACCTTTAGCTTCTCCTATTGCACTTAATTGTTCTCCTTGCCAATTTTTAATAAACTCTTCGGCAAATTCTTTAGTATCAAAGACTTTAAATTTAAATAAATTAGGGTTGGCAAACAAGTCTTGCTCATCGTGATATTCTATCATACAACATACGTCTGGCTTCGCTACGAAAGGATCTATACACAAATCGTACTCTTTTTCAAGTTTTTCCATAAACATTGTTGCTATGTATTTTGCGTAAATAACTGCGCCACTCTGAAATAAAGCATTACAGATACTATGCTCACTTCGTATGTATATCTTTCTACCGTCTATTGCAGGCACATAACTGCTACCTGTGCTTTTCCAGTATTCAACAGCCTTGTCCTTAAATTCTCTTAATGCTGGAGCTCCTGTCCAAAAGCCGTCTACAATATCTTTAGATTGCTGCTCTGTCTTCCCCGTCATTTTTTTAATTTTAGGCCAACTCGCCCCATAAATAATTCCGAAGTTAATAGATTTCGCTTCACTTCTTGGTAAGTCCATGATCAGCCCCATTTTTGTGTGTAAGTCATTTGGCTTTTCAGCTACAAAAGTTTTACCCAGCTCAATACCATCCTTATATTTGTAAACATAATGCGCCATGATACGGGCTTCAATACTACTATAATCGAAACCGAAAAAAACGGCATCTTTTCCACAACCAAATAAACTCCTCATCTCTTTCCCATAAATAGATGTCGGCCGAGAAATATTGCAAATGCCAATGTGTCTGTACCTATTTGTGTTCGCCCCAATTTCAATTGATGGTGTACTTACTCGTCCATCTGATTCTCTATACATAGATAAAAAACCAGTGTTTGGATACTCGTTGTCATAATCAACATCTTCAAGATCTCCCCCTGCAATAGATGATTTCCTGTGCTTATAAGTTAAAAATAAAGCAAAGTCATTTGCAAATGACACTCTTTCACCGAGTTTAATTAAATTAGGGCACAGTTCTTTTTCAACACCCACTCTCACTTTAGGGGATGTAGACACCTTAACAGGGAATTTACTTCCAAGTTTACTTTTTATAACCTCTAAAAGATTTTCTTCATTTGCTTTGTATTTTTCGCAAGCTATTTCTAATCTAAGTTTTTTATATTTTCCGGCTATTGTTTCTTCATACCAACGTTCTAAAGCTTTTGTTTGTTTTTCGAGAGAGATATTTTGCTTCTTACTGTCTTTAGTTAAATCTCTTTCAGCCCACTCAACAGGTATCCAACCGTAATCATCAATCAAAGTGCTTTTTACATGATCCAAATTACTAATATCAGCTTCCTTATGGGTCTCTAATGGCTCTTCAAATGGAATTGGTATGATTTCTTCTTTATACCTAAACATTAGTTTTTTATCAAACGTCACAATTTCACCGCCAACTCTCTCAGCAAATCTTAATAAGTAACTTGACGGATTACCGTCTTTTGTCACTTGTGTTTTTGGCGGCGTAAATTCCCCTAACTCACTTTTTGTCATCGGTTTTTTAGGAAGAATCGGATTAACTTTGTTTTGCAACTCTTCCATTTTCTGTGTAAGGTCATCAATGCATTTCAAAGCTAAGTCTTTATCAAACCAAAAACCTAAAGATTCTCTGCGAATGGCTAAATCAGCAAGCTTGTTTTCCATCTTAATAGCCTGCCCCCATTTGTTGTACTCCATCATCTCAGCCACTAGCGCAAAAAAAGTGTCAGCATTTGTACTTGTATCTCCAATACAATAGTCTAACATTATATCTGACCATTGAAGAAACTCTGAGCCTTTCGGAGAATTTTTTTCTATGATACCCAATTCAATGCATTGTTCCCTGAAACCGATTTTAAAATTATTTACCCGGACACCCCAACTGTACAAACTATGTCCCAGATGTCTGTCTGGATTAAATAAACGTGATAGTATCAAAGTGTCCACTATTTTCACGGGATTTCCAAATAGTAAATCGTCTTCACCAAGATACCCAACTTTGTAATCTAAAACACCAAATAGTTTAAGTGTGATAAAATCAAATTTTATTGCGTTGTGTCCAATTAGGTGAGTGCATCCCACAGTAACTGTTTTTAACCATTCTGCGGTAACTTCTTCCTTTACAGCAGTAAATACTTCACCTGTTCTAATATTCCTTACTACAACACACCACAGCTTCGCGTCTGATTTTAATTTGTATGGAAAAGAGCTGTAATCCAACATGTCCGCTAATAAGCCTGAAGTTTCAATATCTATTACTAACGGTTTATCTTCCATCCTAAAATATTAATTTAATATACTCCTTATTATTCTCCCTTATTGTGATAAACTTAATGACTTCGTCCTTATCTTGTAGCCAATTACCCGAAAGAGTAGGGAAAAATTCATAAAACATTCCTGATTTTATTAATTGATAATGTTCATCTAATGCTATTTCCTGAAAATATGCTTTCAAAATATTATTTTTTACAACTTTCGAAAACTCAGCTACTGCATTGTCAAAAGCAAAAATAAAAGTTTCTGTATCGTCGTACATATATTTCATTCTTAACTCTGCTTCTCTTTTTGAGCCGAACATTCGTGTGTAGTCTTTTAATATAAATTTATATTTTAATTTACTTGGTATTTCTTTCCACTTGTCAAATAGTGGTCGTACGTAAAATTGATTCCAATATTCTTTACTCTCTGGGTTCCACATTATTAATTAGTTTAGCTGTTGTTTTTCTCCGGCGGTTTAGAAGTTGTAGAATATACCTCCTTATTGCAATTTGAACAGAATAAGCCCTCACCTGTCCCTTTTATGTAAACTTCTCTTGCACAACATAGAGAGAAATAGTCTTTAATCATTATAATTAGGATAAAAATTCTCCCTAAAACTAACCAAGAAGTCATCATATTCTTTTTTACACTCTTCTATTTCTTCTTCTGTATATCTTGCCAATTTTACCATAGGCATAAAAATATCCATAATGTCAAACGTAGAAAGGTTGAGTATTTCAGCTATCTGTTCAGCTCCTGTATAACGCCGTCCCTCTTTACAGTTCATCAGTATAATATCTCCTAACGCAGGTGTAAAATTAGTTTGGCGGTCGCATTTACTTTCTACTTCGAGTTCTAAATTGTATTTAATTCCACCCGCTTGAAACTTAAAATCCCAACCACCGATTGTAACTCTTTTTATACTATACCCATTCCAGAATTTTACTTTTGGTGTTTCTTTAAGGAGTTTGTTTTTTAGTTTGCTCATACTGCTTGCCAAACTTGAAATTTAAGAGTACCTCCAGCAGTTTTCTTACAAGATACGTGAAAATTTCTATGTTCCGTAATTATTTTTTGCCCCCAATCCTTATTAGTCTCCTCTATAAAATCGTTTGCAATAGCTTTACGAATTTTTCCATCAAGAACATTTGTACCATCTGAAATATTAATGTACTTTTTAACTGCGTCTAATTGTTGTTCTATCGGAATAGAATTCTCCATTAAATTTATTTGTATTTTCATATCATTATCGCTTTTGTACTCACACCATTATTATAATAACTCTGATTTTCTAAAATATTACTTTCCAAATAAACTCCGGCATCTCTTTTATCAGAAACATAGCCGTTGTTATTTGCTCCCCACCAAGAGTTGTGTTTTAAACTCCACACATTATAAACTTTTTCACTGTTTTTAAGTTTTTCTATTTGTTTGTTTACAGAGATGCAACGGATGTAGTTTTTCTTGGATTCATATTTTTTAAGTTCTGATTCCAGCCTGTTTATTTTTTGTTCAGTTGTTAGTTTTTTCCGCCGCGATTCACCATTTAAATCAAATAACTCATGAGACGCTTTACACGAGTATCCATCAGAAGTTAAAACCCACCACATATTATTAAGGTTGTGATAGACTTTTCCACATCTAAGTATTTTGTCATATCCGTAGAAGTATTTTAATTCGCCACAATTGATTTGTTTTTTATCACGGTCTTTTGAGTTTTGGCTAAAATCATATTCTGACATTTGATATACAATACCATCGAGTCCTAATTCATCAAGTTTACTTATATCTATTGTGTGACCAGATTCTTTTTTGTTTTTGATTATTCTTTCAACATCTGTTAATTTAACATCGTGATTTACAGTTTTTTCTGCCGGGAAAAGACTCAACAGTTTATTAACTTCTAACTGAATTTTTTTGGATTCTAAATATGTCAAAGCAACACTTCTACTGTCAGTTAAAGACCAAAAATGAAATCCCCAATCTTTCCACAGATTTTTAATATCACCATATTCAACTTTAATTTGAGAACTCATCAATTCTAAAGTTATCACTACATTCTCTCTATAAGCTGTTTTGTGTGTATGTTTACCATAATTTTGCTCAATACAGTAGATTGGAGTTTCTATTTTAAAACCTCTGTTTTTAAGATGTTTTAACAGTTTTGCCCACGTTTTATAGTGCGGCAGATTTGTTATCGCTTTGTGAACATCTCCACTTTCATCAAATCTGATGAGTGTTTTGTCTTTATAATTGTCAACTTTCATATCTATTTGTTTTTTGGTGACCAATTGGCTAGACTCTGATCAAAATTATCTTGCATTATCTCTGCCGCTGTATGATAAATAAGTTTTACAGCTCTTTGTAGAATATCACCATATCCACAAAAATGATAATTCAAACCATGTATTTCCATACAACCGTCCCATTTTATAAAACCGTCAAAAAACTTATTTTCTTCATATGCTTTATCAAAGTCTTCTGTGCCGGGTAAATTAAGGCTATCATTATAACTCATAAATTCTTTGTCGTCAAAAAATGATTCAACAGCTTTAAAATTTACCCAATAAATAGATTCTGATAACTCCCACGAAAATCTTATACTGAAACCTGATTGGTCGTGTTTAATAATATATGTATTGTCTTTCATAATTCATGTGGGTAAGGTAAATATCTAAAATCTTTAAAACTTGAATGATAACAGTTGTTAGCTGTTTTTTCTACGCCGGAAACTCCATAAGAATACCAAAGACCATCTTCATTCATTGTGTAAGAATAAGTATCATTAAGTATACATCCACCATCTCTTGTACATAATCCGCCGCCAAAGAAAAACAAATCTCCACCTAATTCTTTAACTAAGGTATGATGCCCTGAAATTGCAAATATGTTTCCTGTACAGCCTACAATTAAATCACCCTCTTTTGGTTTCCAATTTTTCTGTATTTCCTCATCAAATATTTTTTGAAGAATGTAAGATTTTAATAAGCCTTTAAAACTGTCAGGTAGATAAAATTCTAAATCTTCTAAGTTAAAGTCTTTCATTTCCGCGATTTTTTAAGTTCAAATTCCAAAGCACAAAAGAGATAGTAATAACCATTCCACTCATACAAAGCTCTTAACTTATGATAATATTGATTGTATTTCAAAATTTCCTCGATTGTAAACTCTGGCAATTCTCTTTCAATAACTTCTTTGAAAATCCCTAGCCTACCTTTAAAGTCTTTATACCCATTTTCTCTGTAGCCAATATCAGAAAAATGTAGCAATTTACCGTCTTTTCCTTGTGTTGCAAGATCTAACACATCATCTATACTATTACACTTGTCAATTGTTTCTTTACTTAATAGATTCATTTTTCACCGGGGATTTAAAATTCAACATTTCCTCAAATAACTTCCAATCAAAATATTCACTAGGGATTTTCAAATCGCTGAAGTCTATATTTTTCCAAGGTTTGTAATTTTTACCAGTTCCATATTTATACGCTTTTGGAGTGATTAATCTTTCTTCAAATATTTCACAGTTATAATATTTAGTCATTTCTTCCACGCGCGCAAAAAATTCTTTTTCATCCCTGTGGGTTTCCATCATAGCTAAAATCTCGCCGTCAGAAACAGCAAAACATAAAGATGATGAATCAAGTGTGTCTGTTGCTATGTAATATTTAGTTTTCGTCATAACACTCTTTATTCTGGTCATACCAACAGTTAAAATCTTCTTCTGTAATTACATACGTTTCTCCTTTAGGATAATACATACATTCTTGTTTCAATGCGGCGTTTAACTTGGTAAAATCAATTTCTTTTTCTAAGACGGCTTTTATTTTCTTCGGCGCATATTCCCCCTCTTCATCATATCTATCATCACCATAAGCACTATCGATAAGTTCCATTAGAAAATCAGCAGTTACTTCTTTATAGATTATTGGTTCTTTTTCCGCCACATCTAACTTATACCCTACAATTTCTTCTTTTCTTAAATCATCATTGAATAATGCTTCAATAACTTCGTAAACATCACTTTCAAAGTATATGTCGTGATAAACGTACATTATGTCTCTATTCTTCATATAACTCTTTTAAATATCTCCGCGCTTCTGCATCTGATAAGGTTGATCTTAATTTTTGAAAATCTATTTTATGAATGAATTCTGTAATTGTCAGTGGTTTTTTCTGTGGCGGAATTAATTTAGCCTCCCAAGTCCAATTCTCAATAGGAATTGAATGATAATCTGTAATTAATTCTCCCGTATCTTTATCTTTGTGAACCACTTTAAATTCCACTTCTTTTCCTGCCGGATTTTCAATTGTGTTGAAATATTCTAAGCTGTCTTTATCTATTGGGTAAATGCTAGGCTCATATTCCTCTTCAAAATACCTATAAGAAGTGTGATAGATTCTCCAGCCGTATTCTGTTTGTTTAATTGTCCCTGTCATACAGTATCTTATTAATCACTCCCACTTTATTGAATTTATTTGCCCACTCAACATGCGTTTCTGGTTCGCCGAATAATTCTTGATAAATCTTTTCTGCTGTAGGTAATGTTTTATTCCACTTCTTCCAAGTAGTCATCATTTAATTCTTTTAATAGTGATTGGGTTTTTTCTTGCGGCAATTTTGAAAATAAGTTTGTAATTAATGTGCTGCTGTCAAACTCCCTCTCTCTATAAAAAATTAAATCTTCTAAAACGCCGGAGAAAAGATTCAAACTCTCATCTGATATATCCTGTTCAAAATAAGGCTGTCCTAAGTTATTGTCTTTTTTAATTGAGTCCGTTGCGGAATACTCTATCTTGACATTTGTATTCTCCACTACAATAGTGTTAAATCTGTGTGATCTTGTGAGTTCTATTTTCATATGCTTACGCAGCCCGTTCCATTACAGTTGGGGCATTCTTTTAAAGGTTTATTAATAACTTCAATTAAATTCTTTAAGTAACTGTCTATATTTTCTTCCAGTTCTTTTTGATTTTTGCCAGAAATACCTTCTTGAATTGGATAACTACCGTATCCTTCGGGTGAAGTTTCAAACACTTTAACTTTTTTATCTTGAGTGTACCTTGTTTCAAGTCGGGATTTTCTTTTAGTCCCCACATCGACTATATATTTATGAGGTACAGCTAAACCAATTACTTTTTCCACACTTAGGCAAAAATTATAATCTGAGGTAATTTTTGCATACCTACCATCAATATTAGATTTGATATAATTTCTAACAATAGGGTAGAATTGTTTTCCTGACATTGTTAACGGTCTTTCAGAATGCAGTGCAGGATTTACATTGAGTTGAGTTAGGATATTAGGAGTGCCTGTATATTTAGGTTTTTCTACAAAAAATTCATCTTCTTCTGATAATAACTCAATTTCAAATTCTACATCTTCTAACTGCCCTTCAACTTTATCTGACTTTCTCTCATAAAGTCCTGCAATATCGTCGGCACTGTCAAAGTCTTCTGCTTGAATAACTTGAGGTGTTAATTCACTTACAGGGAAGCCAGCTTTTAATTCATAGCGATTATTTATATAAGTGTCTGCACCTCTTATTTGTAATTTCTTAGGTGTATCTTCTATTTTATACCAATCTTTTTTAAACGTGGCAATCAACTTTTTATCATCAAAAAATAATGAGGGCATCTTACTGTTGAAATAATTCTCAGTTTTTACGTTATCAGAGATAAACATCCCTTGATTTTTAGTTTTTATTGTTATAAAATTTATTTTTTCGGCTGCCATACTTTTACTAATTTTTCTATTAATTCAACTTCTATACACTCTATTTCTTCATCATATTCCCAAGGAGATTCATCTTGATATTCTGTAAGACCTTCAGAATAATAGGCTTGATAAAATTTACCGCTATAGGCGAAAATAATTTCATGATGTTCACTCCACCTACTTGTATCAGTGATTATATTTTTTATTGTGTTTGAATAAGGAAGTCCTAGTTCATTCATTAAGAAATCCTTGTGTAATTTTATTGTACTCATTGTGTTATCCCAATTTCTTCCGTTAAAAATTTCTTTGCATAATCAGCGGCTTTTCTAACACTCCCCTCGTAACTATTCCTAAAGTCGTAACCTACAGCATCAATGCCTGCAATAATTAAATTAGCTAAGGTGCACATAGCTTTTAAGTTTTCAAATCTTTTTTCGTCTTGACTTGCATCTCCAAGTGGACGGATGTTTCCTATTAGTTTCTTTACAATTTCGTAGTGTGTCATCTTTATTTCTTTGTTAATGTGTAATGTTTGTTAATATTTTCTACTCCCAATTTATAGCCTCTGTTGTGAAATTCGTAACCAAAAAGTAGAAATCCGGCGGCAAGAAAAAGAATAGCAAAAGGAATTAAAGGTGATTCAAAACTCAACGAGAACGGCTTAAAGCTAACTGTTGGTTTTGACGAGTAGATTAGAACTCCCAAAAAGAATAAAATGTAAAAAGTTGTTTTCATATTAATATTTTCTGATTATAAAATTAACTACGTCTTTATAGTTTAGACTTGTTCTTTCTTCTTTACCGGAATTATCTTTCGTAATTAATGTATCATATTGGTACATTTCCGGTTCAATCCTCACAAACTCTTTAGCTTGTTTACCTAAAGACTGTGCATATTCTCTGTAAAGTCTACGTCCGTTCATATCTATGCAGCTTCTTGAAGCTCTTCAACTTCTTGGGCAACTTCTGCTGGCTCTAATTTACGAAATCTATCTGTGCGGAATCCCGGTTCTGCCATTCTATTAATAACTTTAAAGTATTTTAAAGGATTTCTAATTTCCTCTAAATAGACAGCTACAACGAAATCATAATCAGAAAAACCACGAATTACGTATTTTTGTCCTTTTTGAATCCAATTTGGCACATCTTGATTCAACTCTTCTACTGTGTGTGCTTGCTTGGATGCGTCAACACAAACTACTCTATCTCCTATTTGAAAACTCATAATTATTTGTTTTTATTTCTACAAAGATAATAAATTAAAATGGAACATCGCTATCTTTTGGCGGATTTTTTTCGAAGGCTTCTGAAAGGTTGAAGTTTAAAGGAGGCGCTATTTGTTTTTCCACTGCCATTACTTTCTCACCGAATACGGGGATTGATAGAATAGATTTGGCTTTGCCATCCGTAGGATAATTATTTTTCAATTCGTTTTTATTAAATATTTTTTCCGCAAAAATATCTTGAATATCTTTAATGTCAGCATTCCTCCGCTTCAAATAGATGTAGTAGGCATTCCCCAAAGGCTCAAAACTAGCAGTGTTTCCTGTATCTCCATAAACTTTAAAATCCTCTAGCCATTCGTATGACTCCTTTCCAAATACCATAAACTTGTCCTTGATTCCTAATTTCCAAGGCAACATCTTTATGTAAAGTACATCGCATAATTTTAAAAGCTGTCCAGAGCCGTACACGTCTGACTCTATTGGTCTATGTCCTTTGATGTTATCGAGCCTTTTAATTACATCATCATTCATCTGATTAAGAATGATAAAACAGATATAGGGGTGCAGTCCTTTTAGTCGGTTTATTTCATACAATAAGGCATCCATCGAAGCTTTCTGACTGCTCTTTTCATCTAGTATATTTTCAAGGTTGTCAATAGATACCACTATTTTTCTATCCGGGAATTGTGTGATAATACTTTCTATATCTTTTGAAAATTCTTTAGGGCTAACAGGTTCGTTTTGATAGAAAGTGTTTTCATTGCGGTGGGAAGTACATATTTCGGATAACTGATTTAATTCCTCAACTGTAGGAGAATTAAATAAAACTTCATCCATTGTTTTACCAGTCCTTTGGCAAATATCCCGGACTAAGATTTTGAAGAAAGTAAGTTCCCAATTACAATTTACAGTTATAATATCCTTTTCTGTGTTAGCTAAATGTCTTTGGATACGCTCTAAATCAAAGCTTTTACCTCCTTGCGAGCGAGCTACAATACCAAGTATAGTTCCCGGTAATAATCCACCCATTAAAACTTTATCCAAATGAGGAATACCTGTTGGTATTGGTCTTATTTCGCCGGATTGAAATTGACTAATTAAACTGACAGTTGTGTTTGTAAGGTCGGTGCTTTTGTATAGAGCCATTAATCTGTGATTTCAACGTTATAATTAATCAAAGCTTCGTAAACATTATTAGCTATTCTGCTTTTCCAAAGTTCTGCAACCTCTTTAATATAAACCTCTTTCGCAATTTTATAGGCTTGAAATGCTTCTTCAGGGGTTTTGAAAGAGCCAAGATAAATTTGTTTTTTATTTTTTGTAAAGGTTGTTCTAAAAGTTCTGTTGTTATTCTCTGTGGTAACACCTATAGGAAGATTATTTCTATAATTAGATCTGTTCGTAAATAAATTATTTATTTCCTGCGGAACAAAACAACAGGTTTCCGGGGAGTAAATTTTGTTGCCTTTTTTGAGGATGTCTTTGTCTAAAACATATCCATCTATGTAATTTTTTTCGTACCAAGCTGCAAAATTCTGAAAATTATGCCATTCTTTGGTTACTGAACAATCTTTGTATGTGGGTTGACTTAATTGTCTTTTTTGATCATAACATCTTTCTAACATTCCTGACCATGTTTGAGCTGCCTTTTTATCTTTAAGTGTGTTATAAATTCCTTTTCCTATAAATCCTGTTTTGTACCTTATTGGAAGATAGTCATTTTTAACTGCCCCTGTCAATATATTGTGGTAGTTGATATTTTCATATATAGGCATAGTGTCATCTTCAAATTGTATAGTACATTTATCATAGGATAAATAATCAATTATTTTAAATCTACACCCTTGATTATTAATATGGTACTCACCAATTTTTAGGCTCTTGTGTAGTTTTATTCTTGGGTCTAATAAAGAATCACTCATTTATTTTATAATACTGTTTTAAAAGTTTTCTTCTGTCTTCAACATGCCATAAAATCCAAGTATATCCAGCATCAACGCGTTTACTCCCATATTGATAATAGTGTGTTAGAGGTAAATCACTGTCTGCTAGTGCTTTTGACATTGAACTGTTATTTCTTAGTTTAACGTCTATTGCATTTTTTATTTTTTCCCGGAAAATCTCATCAACCTCTACATCTGATTTTAATGATTGCCCCAACTTCTTACATTCAAAACCGTTTAAAGTTTTAAATCTTTCGTCCCTAGTTTTTAAAAACATCCAATAACCCTCCACTGTTCTGAAATTACCCTCTGGTAAAGATAAACTTCCACAATCTGCAAAGTTAGATAGCCATTTACCCAATTCGGTTTTAGCTTTTGAATATATGTTAATGTGTGTTACGCCGTCATCTCCTTCAACCATTTTGTTCTTCTCTGTGTTTTAGAAAACTTTCTATTGCCGCCTCAGTATCATCAAATAAAAAGAAAGCGTCTTCTCCGCAATCTCTTAAATACTCTGCAAATTCGTTTAATAATTTTTTCATAGTTTCTTTTTAAATCGTTCAATTATTTCTTCCGGCGATAAATGCTCTGTTATTGTTTCGTAGTCAGAATCCCTAATCATCAGGCTCTCTTGAATTGTCATAGGTTCTAAACCATCTTTTGTTACCCTATAATTATCTCCAATACCTAAAACTTGTTTAGTTGACCATTCAGGGTCATTAAAGAAATTCTTTTCTCTGAGTTGAGCTAAAGCCCATTTTTCTGCATCACTCATTTAAGATTATTTTTAAGTTCATAACATCGTCGTCATACCAAACGCAATCAGGGCAATAATGTTTTGAACCAACATTTATCCACTCTGACTCCATAGCATTATCTTTAGCTGCATACTCATCTGCCCAACAAGAATATTCCTGAATTGAACCTATGTCTGTTTTACAATTATCACAAACAATTGTAAACATATCTACTTTTTCTACACTCATAGTTTCTCTAAATATTTGTTATATTGCCCATCAACAAAAACTTGATGCTCCTGATAGTAATTCCACAGCGGAGATTTCTCTAACGTGTAATGTTTATCTTGGTGCGACTCTGGTTTCCATGCTAAATTGTCAGCCATTTGACTTAGTTGTGCTCTTGGGTTTTGTGATTTAAACTCTCCAAACTCTTGAGCGAAGTTTTGACCATTCTCAGACACAAACGTATCATTTATGAAACATAGAACCAAATTTGCAAGTTCGTTGCCCTCAAGTCCTGTAATCTTACGAAACCAGCTAAAGCGTCTTAGCGTTTCTTGTCGATTTTTAGAAATACCACCTCTGTTTTTATAGGTTTGAATCAGCCAATTTACAAGTTTTTCATCGTCCTCGTTGTACTCTGCCGCAAAAGAAAGGGCAGCCAATAATTTATTTGCTTTATCAGTTGTGCGGATTAAAAAATATAGACTGTCTGTTTTTTTACCGTTGACACTTTTTATATACCCCGCGTTTTCATACTCTATAATTTTACTATCAGATAAATAAGTGGATAGGAATTGTACGTTTTTTCCCGCCGCATTTTGTTTGATTGCTGTAAGATAGAGAATGTCTTCTGGTACTAAGCCCGATTTTAAAAACCTCTCAAGATTCACATACATAATAAATAATTTACAAGTTTAAAAATTCCATAAGCAATTCCCCAAATTAAAATGTAAGGAATCAGTCCTATAATAACATCTTTTGCTTTCACAGTAAACCCTCAATAAATTTTCTACGTCCCTCAACAGCTTCTTCTACAGTATCAAAGGTTCCTATGTGAGCGTTGACACGTTTTTCTTTTTTGATACCGTGTAGAAACTGTAGTGAGCTGTAGAATTTTTTACCGTCTGTTTTAACTCCTTTCGGAAGACCTTTTGTTTTAGGTAAGCTGTCATCTATGACTCCATCCGATACTTTTTTGATGTATTCCTGTCTTTTTTGTGCCGCGATTTCAGCAGTGTCAAACTGTCCAATGTGAATGGTGGTTTTTAACTCTTTATTCCAATACTGAGCAAGCCATTTGTCGCCTCGTTTTGTTATACCTTTATTCATTTGATTTTAATCTTAAATCAATTTTTTCTTCCAATTGTTTTTCTGAAGCTATTTGTGCTAATTTTTCCCAGCTTATGGCAGCTTCCTGTAGCTTGCTTTTTTCTTGCGGCGAAAGCTCAAATGAAACAGTTCCACAAGTGACGGTTGTAATTAACTTATTATAGCGTTTATAAGAAGAAACTGTTATTTTTGGTTCGCCATCAGGGAAAACTAAAGTAAAATTAATACCTTGTTCATTTACCAATCTTCTTATTCCCCACTTAAAATATTCAATTTCTCTTTTATATACAATTAAATTTAACCCATTACCTTTGTGAAAGTAAGATTCTAAAGTACTTGATGAGCCTAAAGTTTTAAGCTCTTTATAAATTAGTTTTAATATTTTTTCTTCAACTGTGTCTTCTTTTTGACCAAACCCTACTGCTGATGAAACGTCACCAACAAATATATCCTGTCTTAATTCAAATTTTTCAAACATAAATCAATTTTTTATAAATGTTCCACCAACAGTTTTTCCTGTTCTGTTTTTAATTTCATTCCACGCCAAATTTGCACAATCTTCAAAGTTAACATTTAGTTTATCACATAATTTATAAATGATATCAAAGTTGACATTCACCTCGTAGTAAATAATTGCAGATAAAATTTCATCAATAGTTAAATTACTGTAAAACTCATCTTTATAGTTTTCCATATCTAAAGGCTGTCCAACTTGAGCAGATAGAATTACCAAAACTACATAAACATCCCCTATGCCGTCTTTTATTCCTTCAACATTATTTCTTAGTATCGCAGAGGCTATCTCTCCAACTTCTTCAATTAGTTTAAGTCTTTGTTTTGATGCGTTTTCTGGTTTTAATAAATCTTTTTCTGCCGCCCAATTTATAATCAACGGTTGTAGTTCTCGTAGTGTCATAATTTATATTCTATATTTACTTGTGGAAAGTTTTCTTTTAAATGATTTTCTAATTCTAGTTTCATATCAATAGCATTTATAAATTAGTCCTAATACAACATCATAATAAAAATACATTTTTGCATCCTTATCTTCTTCTTTCCAAATCTCTACCATTAGTAATGAGGTGTTATAAAAATTAAATCTTCCTCTTTATTTGTGAAAATGCAATGAGCATCCATATACTGTTCTTTTAACTCATCTGTCATAGGAGTGATGTGATCATCTGGATCTTCTATTTTGGGGTAGTCCGTTTTCTTTCCGGCGGCTCTGTGAACTTTTTCCTGTTCCATTTTTTCATTCATCCGCTTTGTTGAGAACCAATGAAAACCTTTATGTAACCAAACTGCCCAATTAACTTTTTCAAAATAATAGTCTTCTACACGATGTAACAAAACAGGAACATTATCTGGAATATCTTTGTGGTTATCTATAAATTTTCTGAGGTCTGACATCCTTAGTCTGTCGCGGCTGTATAATTCTTCTTTTGTGTATTTTTTCATCAATAGTCTAAATTTAGTTCGTTTCTATTGTGAGGAAAACAATCATAAAGTGCTTGCTTTAAGTCATCAACAGTTTTTATTCTATCCATAGCTAAAGTTAATTCCCCATCAACACAACTATGGTAAAAAAGTTCTCTAGTTTTTAAATTGAATACAATGTCCTCCATATCCGAAAACAAATGTTTCTGTTTAGAATTTTGATAAAGTCCAATTTCTTCTACCTGTTTGGGTGTTATCATATCATACTTATATCTTCTATTTCAATACTGTCAAAATTTCCGATTCGGTTATCATTTTGCAGAATTAAATTTCTTATCATATTTACTGAGATAATAAACTCCCTTTCTTTTTGGCTATCGTACTCATCATCTGTCATATTATCATTATCGATAACGTATTTTATTTTTAGTCTTTTCATAATTCTCGTTTAAAAATATAATATTGTGACATTGATCTTTCATTTGCCGCCGCAGAATGTGAAACTAACTCCCAACCATCCTCACCTAATTCATTTAAAACTTCGTCTGACAATCTGTGGTTGAATGTTTTGTATTCAAATTTTTTCATAATTTTATTTTTTCAATTCAAAACCACAACTGCTTAAAAATGATTGCCCGACAGGACTTCCCACCCATTGAATAGTTGAAAGTACAATTCTCTTCTCTCTTTCTGATAATGTGTCTTCTGCGTAAGTTTGGTTCATATTTGCCGGAGGAAAAATAAGTAAATCAATATAATCAGCAAATAGATGCTCTTCTGTAAATTTATCGTGTAACTCTTTTTCTTTAGGGTTACTCTCGTGTCTGTATGCTTTATAACTTTCCATATGCAAATATAAGATTAATTTTTTATCTAACAATGCGTTTTCGTTTCTTTTTTACAATAACTTCTGGTTTTTTATTCTTTGCTGCGTGGGCTTCCGCCTTTAGCTGTTTTTTCTTCTCTCTGCGTTCTTCAATTTCTCGTCTTTCAGATTCTTCTTTTTCGGCACGTTCTTGTAAAAATTCCGGCGAATGGAAAAATCCAGCGTAAACGAAACTTTGACTATAATGAGAAAAATACCAAATCTTTCCATCCTCATCCACCCACAAAGTTCGTGGCTTCTTTAATTTATGTGTTCTGCAAATCTGGCGTTGTTCGAGCAGTCCTTTCCAAATTTCCCAATTCATGTATTCATAAGTAGATCTTATCCTCACTATTTCATCTTTAACTTCTTGAGGTAGGTCTTTGAATCTTTCTTGCTCGATGTATTCTTGTGGTGTAAATAATGTGAATTCCATATTTTATAAATCAAAGATTACTAACATTGACGGAAATGGTGCAGGATTTTTTCTTCCGTATTTTTTATAGAGAGAGTTTTTCTTTTCTTGTCCCGGAAGATATTCTTGTTCCCACACCCAAGCCCAATATTCATCTGTTCCAAAAGTAAGCCTACCTTTAATAAACTCAATTTCTCCTTTTACACAATAATCGTGAAACCATTTCGTATCTGTTCTAGCTGGTAGTAGGCAAACTACTTTAGCCCCTCTTAAACTCTGCTCATAAGCCTCTTTTATAAACTTGCCTATCTTTCTGCCATATGGCGGATTCATAAAACAAACTGTATATCCATTTATAAGGCTTGGTTCGTGCCAATTTTTATCAAAACAACTATCTTCTTTAGTAAAATATTTTTCACATTTTCTAGTTTCTTTAGCTGCACAAACATCTATTTCAAAATTGTGTATCTTATGTAACTTATCAAAAAAGTCTTGTGGGGTTGCCCACGCATCATAAGCTGATGAAAACATTAAGTTATTGTCCATTTATTTTGGTTTTAGGGTTATATCGCGGATTGAAATATGCAATATGCGTGTGTTTTAGTTCCTATTCTTTAAAAGTATTATAATCAATTTTCTTTTCTATTCCGTGCTGTTTCATGTGACATGCTCCGCAAAGTAATTGTAAGTCTTCATCTTTTTCTTGACCTAAGTTCTTATAAGTTAAGTGATGAACCTGAAGATACTTTTTATTGCCACAGATTTCACAACTGTTGTTTCTTTGCTTTTTTATTCTGGCAACTACTAATTTCCAAATCTCTGATTTTATATATGTCTTATAGTCTAAAGTGCTTTTTATTTTCTGTTTTGAATGTTTCCTATAGATCTTTTTTAAGATGTCCCAGAATTGCTTATTGTTTAAAGTGGGGTATATTTTAATCCACTGAGGTTTAAACAGTTTCTTATATTGCATACATAAATACTTCAATGTACTCCCTTTGGGGACTTCTTCTTTTGAAGACACTACCTGAGTTACAAATCTTCTTACAGTACTTAAGTTTAATGGCTTATTATTTTTCATAACTATTCACCCTCACTAAGTGTAAGAATGTGCTTTTTTCTAATCAACTATGTCAAGCAAGGGTATTTTTAGATTGTGCTGAATGAAGAGACCTCTTCCCTATACAACCACCCCTTAAACAAGGATAGATGAATGGAGAAATTTTGGGTTTTTAACTTTTCAAATTCTGCCTTAGAACACTTACGAATTTTAGCTGTTCTTCTTGTGGATTTTATTATCCCGGCGGAAATAAGTTTATTTTTCCAGTAAGCTCCTAAATACAGTCTATCTCTAACACCTGACTTCAACAAACCAAATCCACAAACTGATAAAACTACTTCTTCGCAATAATTATTAAATGAAGAAAGTGTAATCCCTTTTTTAGCAAGAGCCTTATATATTTTACTCTCTTGTGGTGTAAGGTATTTATTACTTTCAACTCTTGACATGATGTTTTTCTGCAAAAAAGATTTATCAATCCTGTTTTTCTGAGCTTGCTCCATTGAATACACCCTCACTTTGAAAGCGTTTAAAGTTGTTTTTGTAAAAGTATCAATGGTAATACCTACAAACTTCTGTTTATTTTTTGTTTTATATTTTCGGTGAATTTTATTTGACCCTAACATTACAAAATCTCCACTATTTGAAAACGCGCACAGCCCCATCTTAATTAATACAGGAATATACTTTTTGAGTGTTTTAATAGATAGTTTTGTTGACTTATGTAGTAAAGCGTAGTTTTTGTTTTTCTTTGCCGGAATTTTATCTCTTCCACGTTTAACTGCTTTTAGAATACTATAAACTGCTATCAATCTATCACCATTAACCTCACAATGATTATTGTAAAGGTTGGCATAAAGAATAGAATTAAGAAAAACAGTTTGTTTCATAAATGGGGCGGAAAAAACAAAAGACCATAAAATAAAAAAGAGCTAAAACAATAACAGTGTCTAACTCAAGTCTATTCAATGGTCTATCCAAAGATATATCGTGTCGATTTTACTGTTATTAAAATCTATTTTATTCCAGAATGAAGAGAGCCCTTGTGCTACTCTTTGGTTTTCATTATTACCGCAAACTTACCTATTCATTCCCACACTACCAAATTGGTAAAATTTATTCTAACCAATATGAACTAAATTCTTTTTCTTCTTCCTCAGTCATATCTTCGTACTCTCCATCTTCCATTTGATTTAAGAAAGTATCAATAAAACTGTGGTCATAGTCTACGCCATTTGGAAAATCTTTTAGAAATTTTAGTACGTCTTTTTTATCCGCGAAAATTTGAAAATCTTCTTCATCCATATTTCCCCAAATCTCAGAGTGTTTTCCGGCAATTTCTCCAAAATACACTTGCTTATTTAGCATTAATTCTTTGACTCTTTGGGCAACTTTTCTGGGCAGTACTCTTCTTTCAGTTGCACCATCCCAGCCTCTGTGACCACTCCATTCTATTTTCAGTATAACCAACTGCTGTTTTTGTAGTTTAATTTTGTTACACTCATCAACTATGTCTGATAAGAGTAGAAAGGTATCGTCTACAAATATCCCTGTGTATGTGTATTTAATTTTGCTCATAATATTCTAAAAATTGTTGATATTCTTTCGAGTGGTTAATTATTAAGTGTTTTATTGTTTTCAGTCTTTCTGCGGCGATTTTAAATACCGAAAGAGTTTTGCGTGTAGAGAGTGAACTGTCGAATTTTGAATGGCACTGCGAGTCTGAATATATCCCGCACAAAAAAACTACATTATTATCTTCAATTGCAACTTCAAGATGTTTTGATTTGCTTAATATGTGAGCTACAACACTTGAGTCGGGATTATAGAGTGGCTTTTGGCAGTTCTCGCAGCATATCTTTTCATCTATGACTCTTTGTATCATTCGTTGAAAAAACTCTCCAAATCCTGCTCTTTCATATGATCGTTTCTTTTTATTAGCCTCGCTTTGCTTTTTTATTGGTGTACGTTTTTTAGCTTTTAGTGTTGTTTTTTTCTCCGGCGGTTTAAAATCCTCAATAGCCGCACATCTTTTACAACGCTTTTTGCTAAACCACGGTTGATCCTCTCTGTGACAAATAATACATTCTTTATTTTTAGCTTGCATTTGTTAACCAACAACAGTTAAAGTGAAAAATATAATCAAGAAAATAAAAGTGAGAGATAAAAATGCTCCAACATCATTTAACTTCTGATGTGGTATCTTAGTAAAAACTTTTAAAACATCTAAAAACACCATTAAAATAAAGTCTATTATGAGACCTACACCAAATATTAAAGTTAAAGTTTCCCTCATGTCCAAGATTTATAAGTTTCCCAATTCTTTAATGCTTCTTGATATTGTTTGTCGCTGTTGTAATTCTCTGGTTTAGGTTTTTCCATATTTCCGTTTTAATTGTTCAGACAGCTGTTTTTTTCATCTTCTTTTTACTGTTGTCTTTTTTCTTCCCGCCATTTTTCCTCTTCTACACGTTTGAAAAACTCTTCATCGGACTCATCTCTGTAGAAAAATGTACTTATCTCAATTTCGTCAACATTTCCATCATAAGAACCAGAAGCCCAAAATCTTATAAACTTCGAACCTGATCCCTTCGCTTTAACAAGTAAATCTAAAAGGTCGTCAATGGCAATATCTTCATTTGTTTCAAAATCTTTGTCGATAGCATTTTCTCTTATTATTTTTCTTTTTGGTTGCATAACGCTTCTCTTATTACTTTAAATGTTTTTGAAATGTCAGTTATTGTGTCTTTTCCGCCGGGTTTTGTCGCAGTTGTTGCACCACCAATTCAAATTATCATCCCCAATATCAGGACTCCCGCAATCAGAGCAAGTTCCATTAGCTGTTATGTGTTTTTTCATTTTTTCGGCGGCTTAGTAAAAAGGTTAAATTCTTTCATAATTACCTAACTTCAGTTGAATCAACAGAAGCTGTTGGCAGCTCTCTTGATATAAATTTATATTCTGTGTTGTCAGATACTCTAAATAATCTACCTCTGTTATTGTCCAAAATGATTGCGCCTACAAATAGTGTAGTGCAAATTAATAATGTTAATGGTACTGTTTTCATAATATTGAATTTAATGTTAATAAAAATAACTATTGTAATATGGTTTCAGGTGTTATAAAATATCTCACCACTGTTCTGGACTCCATCATATTTACTTTATGTCTTATTTCTAAGCATTACAATAGTTAAAATAGCGAGAGTATTTATTGATGCAGTTCGCTACGCACAATATTTTCGAGGGTAGAAGACTCACACTCCTTACATCATGCCTGATGTAGACTTAATGTACACCCCCTTATTTCTTCTACAAATATACAACTTTATTTTGAATTACAAAGTTTTTATTGAAATAATTTCACTTTCATTTGATCTATTTTCTGAAGTGTCCTTTGCCATCACCGATAATTTATAAGTTGTACCTCTTGAAAGCCCGGTGATATTGTAATTCGTACCCACAACAGAAGCTTTAAAAACTCCATTCACATAAACCGAATAGTTCAAAATACCTACATTATCAGTGGACGGTAGCCAAGATAACCTGATGGAAGATGTAGCAGAAACCGCAGATAAAGACTGAGGAATTGTTGGCTGAATAACATCCCCAACAGCCCTATTGAGAGTTGTAATCGAAATAGTTTCTGTAGATTCGCCCCCAACAGCTTTTACATAAAATCTATAAACTGTGTTTAAAGTAAGTCCTGAAACTGTATAATTACTATTCGGTGTAGTTACAAGAAGCCTACCATCCTTATAAATTTCAAAATTGCCGCTTCCAACCCAACTAAGGATGGCAGAAGTCGTCTTAATTTGCGTTGCAACTAAGTTTGTAGGTTTAGATTGTGTTATTGAAAAATCAGCATTATTAATATCTAAAAACGGAATAGTACTACCTTTAACCATAATTCTGTTAGTGTTTCCAACTAAATTAGGAATAGTGATGTATTCAGATCCATCATTTGGCGTACCTTTCAACAGTGTGTTATTGAAATTAATACCATCTGTCGCTAAAAATATATCAACTGTTTTTTCGTTTATATCATTTGCATTTGTTCCGCCGACATTCCATTCAACCAACACTCTATCATTAGCTGCATACCCAACACTGCTATTTTGTGATAATATATTAAAGTTTCCCGCTAGTCCTGATATTTTATGTGTGACAGTGGCTAGTTTAGAACCGTATTTACCCCTAACTGAGTAGTAGAATTTTAAATCTCTTGCTCTTGTAACTAAACATTCTTCTCTGTCACAATTAATTCCTAATTTAATATTACTCAATCTTGGAAAATATCTGTTAGGGGTGTCTGTAATCATATATGTTGTAAATTTTGGCCCCGATGATGTATTATTTAACTGCGGATTTGAATTAGCTACAATGCCGATATCATTTTGTTCAATGCTGTAATAGTCTCCATTTCCATCAACAGTTAACATAAATGCAGTCCCATAAGGAAACTTGTAAGATTTTTGTTGTGGATTAATAGTGATGTTAGATTTAGCAATACCTGTATCTCTTCCGCACGTTAGCCTATTAGTGTATTGAATCATTTGATTAATTGCCCCGGCACTAAACATTGGCAGGTTTTTGATATTATTGGCCATAATAGTTGACCCCATATTAGCTTCGGTGTTAATGCCACCTGCTTCTAACTTGTTAGTAAATGAATGTGTAGTACCAAATTGGTGGCCTATCTCGTGGAGGAAATAATTATATAGAAACCACTCGTTTTGATAGCCTTGACTAAAAGCTTTATCATTATTTTCACTACACACATTCCCTATTGAAAAAGCACTTGCAGTATTTGAGCCAACATTTACTAAATGTGCTAAATGGTATTTGTCTCTACTAACTCTACTTCTTACAGCACTACTTAATTCTGTTGCGTAATTTACAAAACTTGAATAAGGGTCTGATCCAATAAATATTAATTTTTCAGATTCAGGAGACAGTTTTAATCTGAAACCACCATCTCTTTCAAATACGATATTTGCTGCCGCAATCATTTTCTCAAATTGCTGTAATACACTTTGTTTTGTATTACCATAATAAGCACTGAATTCTGTTGGTGAAGACATTACTATGTCATATTCCTTCAGATTTGTAATATTTTGTGCAAAACCGCCGCTAAATAACAGTAAGGTTAATAAACTTAATAATTTTTTCATTGTATTGATATATTTAATTTTAGATTTAATTCTTGTGCTATTTCAAACAGCTTTCTGAGTGTTGGCTCTACAGGATTTTTAGCTCTGCGCCACATACAAACTGCTGCGGGGGATTGGTGAGAGAGTTGGGCAAATTGGTGGTCATTTTCTGCGCCGGACAAGCGGTAAAACTCATCAAGGATTTGATTGCTCGAGTTCATTAAGTTGCATTGTTAATTTTTCAACTTCTTTTTCTAATTCCTGAATGCGGATGTTAAGAAGTCTGTTTCTTTCTTTTGGTTCTAAGTTTTTCTCGTCTAAAACTTTTTTTGCAGGGGTTGAGGTCAAATGTACACCACCACATCCGCCGTCCTCAATAGACTTGCATTGGTAGTAACGTACAATATCATTATGCAAATTTAGCTTTCGACTTGCCTGCGCTTCTGAGAGAGCCACCTTTTTTGTTAGAGGACAAATGGGGACTTCTCCTTTGATTTTATGTTTGTGGTGGTATTTCAAAATTCACTGTTTTATAGGTTTGCTACATAATCAAAGAATTCTTCATACTTATCTAAATACACTTTCTTTTTAAAACTAGGAAATTCTGCTTTATATTTTTCATACATTGGTGAGCCTGTCAATTTACTGTATAATGTATTTGCGGCAATATCTGCCAACTTCACAAAAATAGCTAAATGATTTTCATATAATTCAAGATAGTAGCTTTCATTTTTTCTTTCCGCCCTAGTTTTACCTTTTTCATCTGTAACGCAATAAACAGCATCCGCAACTATTTTAGCGGCTACAAAATTACCTAAATCTTCTCCGACTAAATCAAGTAAATCATTGTACGTTAAGCGTCCATCTTCGCATACGTCATGACTACTCAATATCAATTCAACAATTTTCCATGTAGTGGTAGACACACTTTTATAATTGTTAGGGTTGACGACTAGCTCATTTTCAATTAAATGTTGAAATTTTCTACCCTGTGCTAAAACACATTCTAAATGAAAACTGTAGGGATGCACATTTGCATATTTTTGATTGCAAACTACATCGTGTTGGTGATATATTTTTTCTTTAAAAGTCATAATTTCCCGTGTAAAATTCTTAATTCATCCGCCGCCAATAAAAACGAAGGCCAATCAAAATCGTGATAATCTCCTGCTTGTGACAGCTTTCTTTGTAGCTCTCTTAGTTTAATTCCATATTCAATTTGTTCTATTGTTTCCATAATTATTTTCTGATTAAATCTACAATGTATTTACTTAAATTAGTTACGACATTTCCGTCTTGTGTCAAGTCTAAATACTGTACAATAAATTCAGCAAAATCATTTTCAACCGAGAAGTCTTCACTTACAATTATACATTTTTCAAACTTATCCGCAATAACCCGCGAACCTTTAAGTTTAGCTGTTTTGATCTCTACATCTAGGTTAAAGTTGTAGTGTTTCTTTATTTCCGCCGAAAAAGAAGAACTGTAAACAACATCGTCAACTTCCATATCAGGCTCAGAAATAGTTTCCGGTTTAGATTCAACCTTAACCTCTGTTGAGTATGTCCAAATAGAGTCATCAACCGATTTAATCACTTTGCCTGCAATACGGCAATCCCTTCTCTTCTTAATTGAACTGATAAGCCAAGCGTAAGATCTAACTTCTCCAAACTCTTCAAATATTTCAACAGCTAAATTGTGAACTAAATCTGAGGCTTCATAATAAGTTGAGTATTCAGATAGAAACTCTTTTTCAGAGGTAGAAAAATCAGGTGTGATAATAGTTCTTAGAAAAGTTTCGTTTTTAGTGTTTCTAATTGAATTTAAAATTTCTCCCTCAATTGAATAGATGTTAGACAACACCCTTTTTTCATCTAATTGTCCGAATTTAATGTTATAGGCATATCTTGATGGTCTTTTTTCATCTGAAAAAACTAAGATGTTTTGTTTATAAATCCTAAGAAAACCCTCTGCATTATCTAAAACTTCTGTCCGGTTGTCTAAAACAAATAAAGGCTCTGCTTCATTTATGTATAAATGCTTGTTTTCCCAAATTTTTCCAAATTCAGAATCTTCATCAAATGTTAAGGTAATAACTGTACCTTGGAAATCATAATCCTCATCGTTCGGACTACAATACCCACCCTCATCAAGCATATTACTCCATAGCTCTCTAAGTGCCATCCAAAGCTCCCAATTATGCCCTAGTGCTTTAGCAAAACCTGTTTTTAAGATTCCAAAATGGCCATTAGACGGCTCTCTCATATCGTGCTGACTCATAGCACCTCCTCCTAGAAACTCAGTTGAAATTTCTAATTGAATGAGTTCTTTTTCTTTTCCCGTGGAGCTTGTTTCTATGTAAGAAGAGAAATTGATAATATCCACTGACGGTTCTTCCCAATTTTCATGGTGAAGCATTTCCCCGGGAACTCTTATTGATATATCAACATCATTCCTAAGTAGTAACGCAATGGAATATTTAAGGCCGCTGTCAAATGCCCCGATCAAATTATCATTTCCTCTCTTAACAGAATCTCCCATACTTGTGATGTCAAGCAGGGAGATTTGTGTAGGAGTTATTAGATGAACTTTCATTATTCTCCAAGAAATTCAGTTTCAAACTCTTTGTAAAGAACTTGCTCTGCTTTAAGGTCTTTAACTTTACTAAATAATACTTCTACAACAGACTTGTCAATTGGAGTGTTAGTTGAAAGTCTATCTTCAAGTGCTTCCTCCGCTTCTTCAAGACGGTCTTCTACGTCCCTTTTTAACTTTTTAATTGCTTTTAAATCTTTAGCTAATGTAGTTTTTACTACTGCTTCTGTGTTTTGGTTTTCTGTTAACCCTGCTTCTAATAAAGATTGTCTTTTCATTTTAAATTGGTTTTACGTTTTGGCTTTATTGCCGATACAAATATACAATAAATTCTTTTAACTTTCGTCTCTTACAGCACTTATTTTTAAGGTTTTATGTTTTACAGAGATTTGACCGTTTAAATCTTCACATAATTTTACGTGATAGCTGTACTTTTTCTTGAAATTTTTTAGCTGTCTTTTAATATTTTCCGGCGAAAGGAAAAAGTCAAATCCCTGCTCAGTCGATGCAAATGGCTCACCATCTTCATCATATAAAACCCACCCCACATCTTCTCTGCAAAGTTTTAACCCCTTATTCATAGAAGACTCAATAGTTATCATTTCTGTCTCCTTATATTCCTTTACAGCTTCATAGGCAATACGTTCGTGCATTTTCAGTTCTCTTGTCGCTTTTTTTACATTGCCTGTTGCTTGATATAGTTCTATGAGTTTTATTTTCCGGCGATCATTTTTATAATCCACACCATAAGGCTGACAAGCTATAATCTGACTAACCTGCTCCTGAGTAAACTGTTTTGGTTTGCCTTTTCCGTACAAACAAAGTCGGTAAACCCTGGCGAGTAAGTTTCTTTCGGGGATATCATACTTCTGCGATATTTCTTTATAAGTCACCTTTTTCGTCCTGATTTAGTTTGTTTCTCTAACATACTTTCATCTGCGTAGAAGTAACGGTATTGGCTGTCTACGTACTCTTCTTCAATGAATGTGTCGGGTTTTGTCCGGCGGAAAGAGCAGGCAGGTCTATCTAAAGTGGCAACTAAAAAATGATTTTCACAATAACCACAAACCACACCGCCATACTCTCCACATAGCACTTTAAACCCTTTGAATTTCTTATATAATTTTTTCATATTTTTAATTTAATTTCACCGCAAGGCAAAGTGTAAGCGTAAAAAAGCCCCCTAAAAAGTTAGAGGGCAAATTTCTGAATGAACAGTCTTACTTAAAAGTGCTTCCATTCTCACTACCTCGGGCAGCGTTTCTGTAAATGTATTACCTGAGTGCGAATATACCTCTTTAATACGCACTGTGCAAATTGGTAAAACTTATTTTAATCGGTTAATGATTGCTTTAACTTCGTCTAATTTCACCATCATTTCTTTTACGTCTGAACATTCTTCTAAGGATATGTCTGTAAATTTGTTAAGTGCTTGAGGGACACTTAAAAAATACCATTCGTCTTTAAAAGTATATTGCTCTTTATCTTCTGAGTCTTTCTTTTTTCTTTCCCGCGATTCCTGAAATAATAAAGTGCATCCTGCTCCGTCTGTTTCTATTGAATATTTTTCTGTGAGTGTAATCATTCTACAATTATTAATGTTTCGTATTCCTTTATAATTTTATCTTTTTCTTCGATAATCTCATAAGCCTTTTCAAGCTCTTCTTTTAAGAGAAAGTTTTGAGCAGATACTTCTCTTATATAATCTTCTATTGGCCTGTCTACCATTATTTTCATAATAATTCTATTGGTTTGGGGTTAATAAATTCTTCCAATCGATTCTCAGCGTCAATTAAATTGTAGAATGGAATTTGTGACCACTTGGTTGTGTAGTCTGGGATTAATTCGCCGGAAATGGAAAAGAAACAGCCAAATAAAGAAAAACCACGTTCTTTTAAGATGTAATAAACATCATCTTGTTCAATTATACTATATCGTTTCATAAAGCTTTAAATCTTGATGGGTGACACCAATGAGTTATTGTTTGAATACCATTCTCTACTTTTAAATTCTTAGGTAACTCTTCCCCTGTTTCGTGAGAAGTTACATAGTTTAACTCTGTACGTAGTCCCACATCTAAATGTTGATTTCCTTTACTGTCTGTACAAATAGCCTTAACTTGTTTTTTATCCCCTAATACTAATTTAGGTGCATACTCTTTACCCGGCAATTTATCAACTTTAATAACTTCTACTTCTTGATTTTCTGCGAACATATTTTTAATTTTAATTGTTAGTTTCCACAACAGGACTCGAACCTGCAACCTTCAAGTTATGAGCTTGCTTCTCTGCCAATTGAGATATGTGGAAAGGTATGGGTTTCTACCTCACAAATATATGTTTTATTTATTAGGTGTGCAAGAATTATTTGAAATATTTTTCATATGTAGAAAATAAACTCGAAATCTTTAAGGCTGTATCTACGATCATCTGCTCAGTTTTAAGTAATCTTTCTTCTGTCCAACTATAAGGCTCATACCATATTCTACTGCCTATTGACAGCGATTCTCTACCACCACCGTTCATACACTCTTTTCCACCAAGCCTTTCTATGATGCAATACTCAGCTTTCTGGACTTCTAACCCTCTTTGTCTTAGTCCTAGAATATAGAGTTCAATTTGATGTTTTTTATCATCGTGTAAATCTTTCTTTGATGCTTCAGACTTAGTTTTAAAATCCCGGAGCATTTCAATTTTTCCATCTATTTCTGGACTTCTGTCATCTATATAACCTAGAACAATAATATCAAGCTCTTTAATGTAAAAGCAAATCTCATCTTGAAAAACTCCAAGTGGAGTAATTTCCTCAAGTTTATTTTTTTCTGGCTGTGAAAAATTATTAAATGAGTTTAGTAAATCAGTGCATGTTTTTTCATCTAACAACTTGGGATCTGAATCCCTCAATGTGATATAACACTCTGCCTCTTGGCCGAATTGTCCCCATCCTAAGTCTGGAAACTTATACCCACAGAAATACTTTAAAAGATATTCATATTCCCCCAAAAGCCCAGTATTAAAACCTGATTTGTCATTAAAAGATTCTACCTGTGACCAAGAAAGATAATATTTTCCAATATACTGTTTGTTAAATTCATTTTTAGTTCTTGCCCAAACCTCTTCGGTATATATTTGTGGTAATTTTATCATTATAAAGTTTGTATGAATTTATCAACTTCTGACTCTTTTTCTTTCTTAACTGCAACCTTGTCTTTCTTGGTTTGATAGTGGGCTAGAATGATTTTTTTAATATTATTTTTATCTTCTGGCGTTAAATCTTGTTTAGCTAATTCTTGTTGTAGTTGTTCCTTTATTTCCGGCGTAAAAAGATTACTTTGATATAGGCGTTCTAAGAGTGGAACTTCTTTAGGGGAGCTATTCTTATCTATAAAGTTTAAAAACGGCTCTTGAAACCTCATTTTGCGAAATACATTAACCGAGGCTAATACGTCTTCTTTCACATATTCACTGATTTTCTCAACACCATTTGTCCAATATTCTTCACTAACCTGACTCCCCTCTAAATTAGTTTTTGGTGACGGAAGCCCAAAGTGATAGCACATTTCATCTAGTGTAGAATTGGCATAATGAGTGCCCTTAAAAATATCGGTTAGGTCAATCACTGCTTTTAAATCCCAAGGTTTTTTACCGTTTGTGATAAACCTATCTGGTAATATTTCTGATACATCGAAATATCTAAGGCCATTTAAAGACAGCATGGGAAGATCAAACGCTACAATATTTGCACCGCATACATAATCAAATGATTGTGCAATTACACAAAACTGCCTAACAATATCCCCCTCCTCACCATCTAATGCTTTGATGTGCAACTCGCCGTCCTTAATAAAGCCTACACCGATGGATACAATTTTTGTATATCCCATTTTCAGTGCCGCCTTTTTTGAATACTCGGATAGAACTTCATCATTTGATAAATACTCATCAGTATCACGTTTTCTTGTTTTCTTTCGAAAAAGTTCAAACTCTCTGGAATCTATGTCTAATTCCTTACTTCTGCGCACATCTTCGATGTCAAAAAATAATACTCTTTCTTCGTTAATCTTTTTAATTGTTTGATTCATTATCTTAATATTAATTCTTTTAAATCGTTCAAATGCTTTTCTCCCCACTTAGTTAAAGAGTATTCAACTTTAGCTTTTATAATTGTAGTCATAGGAATTACCTTGTAAGTGAATTCTTTATATTTTACAGTTTCGTATTTTTGTGCCGGGTCAATCCTAACATCAGCTTTTACGTTGCAAATAGAAAGAGTTTCCCTATAGTCACTTCCATAAGGTCTATCTTCAGTTTCATCGCTTACATCCACATCATCAAAAGAAACTAACTGTTGAAAGTAGGGAAGTGTTATATCTAAATCTACAGCTTGTTTTCCAAATCTTTTAAGCCTTGTACCTTGTAAATACAAACTAATCGAACCGCCTATAATTAGATTTGGATATTTTATTTGAAGCTTCTGTACTAGAGCTAGATTCATACTTCCATCTAAGGCTAATTCTTCTTTTTCTTTTTTTAGTTGTGTAATTGTTTCTTGCGGAATTTCCTCAATAAATTTTAAACATCTTGTACCTGACTTGTCTTTTCTATCTTCAAAAGTACCAAAAATTTCCACTTTAAAAAATCTATTTGAACCATTTTCAGAGTAATGAGCAAAAACTTGATCCAATTCATTACAATAATGAATGGCGTGTTTACTACACAATTCTACTTTACCACTTTTGATGATGGTTAAATTTTCAGGTAATTCAATTACTTTATTGTTTTCATCCAAATAGTAGGTTTTTCCTATTTCAAACTGCACACCTCTACATTGCATGTTTTTGTCTGTCCCTTTATATCCAAATTTTTCAGTCATGGTTATTATTATTTATATATTAAAAATCCGGCAGCAAAAACAACAGCTATAATAAAAAAGAACATACTACATCCTATATCATCACTATCGCCAACTCCTGTAGGGTCAGAAGTTAATTCCGAATAGGTGATAGGGTCGTTCTCCTTGAGCCATTTCATTTCTTCTTTGTGTGTCATAAACTTTCTAAGTATTTTATAATTTGTTGTTTTTCTTGCCCGGAAACTTTATATTCATTCAAACCCTCATCAAAAAATGAAAAATGGCCGGAAAAAGAAATCTGAAATATTCCGTCATAAGATCCATCTTCTTGCTTCTCTCCAAGCAAATCAAAACCGTCCCATTTATTTGGCTGATTCTCTACAAAGTTCCAATCAATAGTTGGCTCGGCAATTTTAGCTATGTGGATGCATTGTTCCGCTGTTAAATTTTGTATTTTCATAATTCAATTAGATTAAGCGCATTAATTAATCCTTTTTCTAAAGCATCTTCATATGTTGCGACTGAAGATATGTTTCCAATTCTCTCCCATTTTCCAATTTGGTTATCGTAATTCCACTTGTAAATTTCAAAATTAAAGTTTCCCGATATTCCTTGAGTAACAAACACCCTTAATTTATGTTCATCTCGGAGCCATTTTTGAAGTTGGGCTTGTGTTGGGGCTAATGTAGTGTTATTACCTTCAACATATTCTAAATGAGAATGATTTACAAATATTCTTTCTGGGATTATGTTTAACATTTTTCCTAAAAACGTTGATTTCACTCTTGTAGTTAAAAATAAATGATTTGCTCCATTATAACTATCATAAAAAGCTACACAAGGCTCATCAAACCCTTTTTCCTTAGCTAATTTTCCTGTTTCAATTGTTACTAAGTCTTCCATTCTCTTATCATTTTCCTAAGTTTACTATCTAATTCCCAGTTTTTTATAGTCCCTTTTATTTCTTTGTCTTTTTCGCGGCCATAAAAACAATACTCGAACTCCGCTTGATTAACAATGTTAACAATTAAAACTTTATTTCCCTCTCCTTGCCATTCTAAATCTATTGAACCATCCCTACATAAATTTATCATAGGAGGTTGACAACTCTTTAATCCGTTGGTATAATTCCTAAGTAGTTTTATAGATTTGTGATATATTTCGGGATTACAGGCTAATGCTCCATCGTCATCCCAATCATCTTCAAAAGCAAGAAGCCTTTTTGAAAACTCTATTTCTTCTTCGATTGTTCCCATTATTTCACGTCTCTATTTAAAATTTGTAATGCGTGTGATGCTTGTGAGGCCACAGAATCAGACAGCTTATTCATAGATGCAAAAAACGCTATAAGTTCTTGAAACAAACCATAACTTGAACTTGCTAGTGCTAAATACTCTTTATAGCCGTCTGTAATACCGTAAACACTTTCTAATGATGATAGAGACAGAGCTTTGTTATTGTTTACTTTTATTAACTCTTCGTTCCATTTAGCGTCGATAATTGATTGCGCTCTAACTGCTGTTTTTCCCTCGTCCGACCATCTGAGTTTACATCTGTTGATTTCATAACTTAATTCATCATTAGTTGTCCTGTAAAGAAAAGCAATTTCATCTCTGATTTCGGCAAGTTGTGAATATTCGCGGGGAAAAGAAACAGCTCTATAACTATCTTCAATCTCTTTAAAGTCTAATTTCAACTCATTTAAACGGTTTTTTAACTTTAAAAGTTCTAGGTAGTCATCTCCAAGATAAAGCAGTTCTAAAGTGTCATTTAAAACCTGTATAGCCTCTTCATCTGTTGTAGCTGCAATTATTTTTGGTAATAGTGCTGCTGATTTCTTTTTGTCGCTCATAATGCAAATATACAATTAATATTTTAAAAATGCTTGGTTTATTTCAATTTTTTTGCGTTAGGGATAGAGGCAGGCACCGTGTGCAGCCGAAAGCCCGACCCTTGCGGTAACGCCCTACAACTGTTCTATTTAATTTTACCCGTTAAGGGAGTGGTTAGTAACTACCCGATTCTATTTCTTCAAGGAATTCGTCATAAACTTTATAACCAAACCATGTGGATTTTTCCCAGAATCCATCAACTTTTATTGTTAATTTACGACCGTCTAATTCGTAATGTTCCTCACTTTCAGCTCCTATAGAATTAGGGTCTTCATTTAATATTTCGTCTTTTAAATTAAAGAACTGTTTTTTTGCTAATTCTAAGTATTTCATGATTTCTAAATTTAAAGTGACTAAACGCCACTAGGTTGGTTAATTTTAAATGCTCATTTATGTAGCATAAGGTTGGTTAATTTAATAATAACTCATTTTACCAAAACTTTCTCCATTTGCGTTGATATCTTCAATTCTTAGATTTTCCCGCCAGAATTTCCCGTACTTTTTATTTATTTCGGCACGTGCTTTATCGTGAAATCCCTTAACGCCGTCCAATTCCATGTTAGAAGAAAGCTCTTTTAGCTCTTTTGATATTTTCTTAGATTTGTTTAAAAACTCGTTATTTCTCATAATTAAATTTTTAAAGTTGATTTTTCGATGTACTCCGATTCCGAAAGTCCGAAGCAATTAAAGTGGTTATTTATTAGGTATTGGAAAAGCTGGAGTTGGTTTTTTACTGGCTGCGATCCGTTGTAATAACAAGCAACATTGAATCCTTTTTCATCATAAGCAAAAACAAGGCTTCCCGAAACGCAATAATTATCTACGTCAAGTTCCCAAACCTGTGAATCATACCCCTCGTATCCAATCTTAGCAAGTTGCAAAATCGGAATCTCCCCATTTTCAAGCGGCATAGTTAGGCGGTTCATACTGTGAAGCGCGGGTTTGAATGATTTTGAATCGACTGAAATCCAGGTTCTGTCTTCGCGTTGCAGAATGTACTCGCTAAGTTCTCCTTCTCCGGCAGAAATATTTAATTTCGGATCGGTAAAGCCTGAAAGAGTCCAAATAGCGCCTTGTTTAAATGAATCTTCATTAACGCTTTCCGTCCAGTCTTGCCAAGAGTAATCGTCGGTTAAATCATGAGTTAAAACGACTTGTAATTTTTCGGGTAAATAGTGGTGTAATACCGTTTTGTTTGTGTTCATTGGTTAAGGTTTTTCATTGGTTTCTGTGAGTGGGGCGAGGGTTTTTTTAGCTAACGTACTAGCCGTTGAAATCCATGAATAACGTTCATATTCGTTGTATGGATAAGGAGCGTTTGCGATTTGCTCCAAAGCCGTTTTCATTTGCTCAAATTGTGATAACTTTTGTTGCTCTTTCCAATTTGCGCCGGCAATGAAATCTTTTTCTACATCGTCTCTTTGACCGTCTAAGGTTTGGTATTTGTAAACTTGCGTTACATTTTGTTCAGCGTATTTCTTTGCTGCTTCTTTCGTTGTATTCTCCATTATGTTATGATTTAGATTTTCGGATTTTATTTACGTTAGTTAGCTCTCGACCAATTACATTTTCTAATGTGCGCAATTCAACTTCTAGTCCGTATTGAATTAAAGCTAGTGGTGCATTTTCAAATACTGTAGCTGCGGGATAAAAAAGACGCTCATCGCTAAGAATTTCTTGTATTCTTGCTTGTATTTCTTCTATTTTCATAATTTCTTATTTGTTAGTGGTGTTAACTGTGTGGTTGGAGCCTCTAAAAATTACAATCATGCTGTCGTGCTTTCCTTTGTTTTTTGTTGAAAACTCGCCTTTTGTGTTATAACCGTGAAATGATATTCTACCTTTTACAAATCTTATTTCAGCATTGGGTAAAATTAATTCGTGAAATTGTTTCGTTCCTGTCGATGTTGGAATTAAGAAAACTACTGTTTTTCCCTTTTTCCATTCTTCAAAGCCTTTTTTGATAAATAAAGGTTTATTAACCCTATCGTAAGGCGGATTGCAAAAGTTAGAAGTTCCCCATTCAATGGACAAACCGTCAAATTGAAGTTCCCCATTCAATGGACAAGGGTCGAAGTCAAAATTAAATTCTTTATTTAAAACCTCGTAAAATTCTGGTGGTGTAGCCCAATGGTTGCTATTTTCTAAGCCGTCTCTATTTTTCATCCCTATTCAGTTTTCAAATTAGTTGTTACAGCCCAGCCGCGATTTATGAGTTCTTCTGTTGATAGTCCGTTGAAATCAATCAGGTATCCCAATTCTCGTGCCTTGTCAGTAAATTGCGCAGGCAAAGACCAAAGCATATTTACTTTTGAATAGTTTGAAACTACTTCTTTAACTAGGTCAATGCAACTTTCTTGAATGATTCTATCTAAACTTACAACTCTACCAATCCTAGATGATAATTGTCTCGCATCTTCATCTGATATATCTGAAAGGGATTTTAATTCTAAAAATCTTGAACCTAATGTTTTTTCCCAATAAGCCTGAATGCATTTTTTTACACCTAAGCCGTCTTTTTGCATCAACACTAATTGCCCCCAATAAGCAGCGAAAAACTTTGCTTTATTCTCTAAATTATTTTCCATATCCCCTATTGTTTTTGTGATGCATTGGTTTTTAGTTTTTGTGGCGTTTTAACACGCTTTTCACTCCCAATAAATTCTACGAATCTGATTTCCGTTTCAATCGTTAACGCAATCATAATCTAAATATAGTGTTTCTATATCATTTACTGCGGCAGACAAAAGCTCGAACCCTCCTATAAATTCCTCATCAGAAATATTTAGATTGGCTTTCATACTTTGTAAATCATTATTTTTAAGATACTCAATTGCCAATTCGTGATCTAATGTGTCCCGACCTTTATAGGCCAACATATGCCTTTCTTTCCAAAGATTTTCTATTAACTGTTCTTTTTTGTCCATAATTTTAAAATAATTCAATTAATTCTTCCAACCAATAATAGACGCTGCTATACCCTGATGAATGTCCCTCTCTCCAAGCCAGTTCCCAAACTTTTTGTTGTGATTGTTTTGGAATGTTATATAAACCTGCTTCTGTCTTTAAATGCTGTTCAAGGTTGTTGTAAAGCTCTCTGTTGTATTGGTCAACAGTTTCTTTTTTGTTTTTGTAACTTTCTAGTTCTTGTTCGTACTTCTCTAAAGTCTCACCGTATTCTTTTACTTCTTTTGAAGTTGGGTTGTATTTTAGAGTGGGTTTGTTTTTTATTTGCGGCGAAATCTTTCTTAAAGTTTCTACTTTTTCTATCGCTTGGTGGACATCTAGTCCTTCGAATTGGTTTTTATCACTATTTAACATAACCACCTGTACTTTTCTATTTTCTGTCATAACGCTAATATTTCTGTTAAATGTTCTTCAATGAATAATCTTCTAAGTCCTGATTGATGGGCTAGACTGCTTAGTGCTCCTTCTTTTAGGCGGCTGTCTTCGCTACGCACGGCGGTTTGTAAAGCACTTTGAAGTCCTATGCAGCGGTTGAATGTTTTCTCTATTGTTTTTTTAAAAAATTTATCCATTAGTCTAAAGTGTTATATTTGAAGTCTAATTCTCTACAATTTACCGTTTTTTCTTTTCCGGCGGAATTTTTGATTTTAACTGAGTGCATGTCTTTATAATCGTATCGTTCTTTGATTATTTCTACTTCTTCGCCGTCTAATAAAGCCTTAGACTGTAAAATTTGGCTGTTAAAATCAATTTTGTATGTATCGTCAATTTCTTCATCTAAACCTGTTACAATTGAAAATCGGTCGAATTGCTCTGATTCCTGCACTAAAGAATGTAAATAATCTCTAACTTTTAGAGCAGATTCTTTAGAAATAAATTCAAAATCTTCATCAAATTTTCTCCCCATTTGGCTAGAAAAAGCAACTAATTCGCCGTCTAAAAAATAAGCTCTCCACCCTACATACGAATCAGTACAGTACCAAGTCCTCATGTGGTAAGCTTGTAATCTTTTATCTTCACTCCAATCTAAATCAGAGATATCAAAAATTCTAGCCAATTCTTCCCAATCTACATAGCTTTGTATTTTCTTATCTTCAAAGTTTATCTCTGATGCTAATTTTCTAAGCGTTGTTTTCATCTTCTTTAATTATTAGATATTGTCCTACTTCTGAATCTTTAACTGCTCATGAGGCTATTAGCTGTTTTTGTTTTTCTGGCAGCAAAAGTTGTAGTGTTTGTGCCATGTAAATTGTCTTCATAAATACTCTTTTTTAATTTCTGATTTTTCTATCTCTCGGATTTTATTTTCCGGCGAAGAAAAAGCAACACGGTTATACTGTTCTAAAGTGTCAAAATGTCCACCTTTACCAATTGTTATATCTCCTCCATAATCACAAAAACAGCAGGCTCCTCCAACATCCTCGCTATTCGCAACACAGCAAAATGGACAGGGTTTATGCAACATTATAAAGCGTATTATAAATTGATTCCAAATCATCATACTCCATACAAGCAAACACTAATAAGTTGTCTTTGCTTTCACCTACCTTTTTTATGATTAGGTTTACTAGTTCCGTTCTTGTTTTCATCTGTTTTCTTCTAAATAGTTGGCAATAGTAGTTCCGCAAAAAGCAGCTCCCGTAACAATAGCCCAAACGATAATTGAATCTTTGCTAAAGTTAAAGGGGTTGATTGTATTATTCCACAAAACTATGAAAAAATATGACATGAAAAACACAACTGTTGTAATTTTATAAACTCTGTTCATCTATTTTTTTAATTTCGTGATTAAGTAGAGCTTTGTCATCCAAATTTCTAATAATATCTTCAATTCTCTCCCGCTCTTTAAGAAAATATTCAATTGCTCCTTTTTTCCAACCGTATCCATCTCCTGAATATTGATCGTATGGGTATAGAGAGCCTTCAGGTAAAGGAAATTCCAACTCTAATTGGTCAAGATAAGCGTATCCACCTATTGTCCCGCTTCCACCTTGAAGATGTACATACTCTCCCTTTTGATCGTTATAAATATGATTATCTGAAATAAATATTACAGGTTCTGCTGCAAGATGCTTATCTCCTAAACACTTTTCTTCCCATTTTTCATTTAGCTTAACTCTTACTCCTCTTGCTACTTGATTTGTTTTCATATTTCTATGTTATTTACTATTTTAATATCAATCATACCCTCTGCCAGAAGTTTTATAGTTGGCCAAAAATCTGAAAGTGCCCCGCTTCCTGTATTTCCTTTGTATGTCATTAAATCGGCATCTTTATTATAAATTTCAAAAGTCCAAAATTGAGCAGGCCAACATTCAACTGTTAACTTTACTTTGTAGTCTTCAGTAACAACAGTACCTACGTAAAGTGGATCTTTGTACGCTGTTTTAAATCTTTTCATGCCTAATTCTTCAAACAACTTAAAATCTGAACTATAAGTCTCCGCATCTGAGAAAAATAACTTATCTCCTCTGAATTGATTCTCTATTGTTCCATCAAAGCTTTCAAATTCTTTCATAATATTAGCTCATTAAGTATTCAATATGCTTCTTAAACCCTAAAATACAATCCTGTGTATCCATCCTATCTTCACTAACGATGTAATTCGACTTCCAATGACCAAACTTAGCTTTTGCTTTTTCTTCGCTGCCTACAAAATTTCCGGCAATAAAATGAAGTTCTGACGGTTCATGTCTCACTGTTAGAAGTAAATTTCCTGTTGGTGTTTTCAAGATATATTGAGTGCTGTCTTTATCGTAGCTGTTCTGTTTTTCTCCGCCGATTTTCTCTATGTGAGAGCAGGTTTCTTTACGGAATTGTTCGCGGTTTTGTTTTTTGATGTTCATAATTATTCCCAAATATAAGTTATACCTCCTTGTTCAATTTTGTAGCCGATTGGCTTTTCTTTACCCTCAAATAGTTGATCTATAACTGTGTAAAATGAATTCCAACTTCTTGCACATTTTCTATCAACTTCTGAGTCTGAATATTTTGACTTATCTAAAGATTTTGCTGTTTCCATAATTATAATCTACTTTCTTTATACTCTTTTAAAAATCTCTCCTTAGCATTTTTTGCGTCACTTTCTCTTAAAAAGCAGAGGCGCGCGGAAACGTAAGAAGTCCAACCAGAGTAGGCGACACCGAGTGTATTGTCTTCATTTAAATATAAAACCCATTTTTTATCTTTCAAGGTCGGAACAACACCCTTATTATAAAAATCTACAATCATTCTCTCTCTTTCCTGAAACTTTGAAAATTGAGAAACATTTTTATAAAGTTCTTCAAATTCTTTTTCAGTTGTTTTGTGATAGGCATAAACTTCATCCATTGGTGATAATTGTTTCGCTTTTTCCAAGATAGCTGTTAATTCTTCAATTGTGTAATTTTCGCCGTTAATATTAATTGTTTTCATTTTAAGTGTGTTTTATGAATTTACTTTCCGAGCCATAAAAAGAATACAAGCAAGGATATGTTTGACTGTAAGTGTTTAATTGTAAAAGTGATATGTTGATATTACTTTCGGGAGAAATTGCCTTAAACTGCTTATAGTAACGCTTTAAAGACCTCTCTGCAAGTTCATCTGTTATCTCGTTCCATTCTTCATTGAATTTGAAGTCGGAAACCTTGTTCCCTTCGCTGTCAGTTATGACTTGGTTTTGTTGGTCGCGGATTTCTACGAGTATGGTTAGTTTTTTCATTACTCTATTTCTAAGAAGTTAACGATTTCATAAATACTTTTTTGAGTGTATTTTTCTTCAATTGAATAACGTTCTGAATTTAATGGATTATTATTTAACTGTTCAACCCACTCTTCCATTTGGTTTGATGGCTTTCCAAAAAACACTTGTTCTATGTTGTAGCCTCTTTTTATTACTGTTATTTCCATGATTTTTATGCTATTTCTGCCGTCATATACCAATCAGGCACAGTTGTTAAATTGTTTTTGCTGTTGAAATTTTTGACAAATTCATTAGCTTGAGCTACGTTGTCAAACTCTTTTATTTCATCAATTTTGTTTCCCCAACCTCTTTCAAATTCTCTGATAATTACTTTTATTGTCATAATTCGTGTTGTTTAATACCTAATACTTTTAAAATCCAAAATTGTAGCCTGTTTAAAACTATCATAAATACAAAATATAGTTCTACACCAACTATCCATCCCATCCAATCTGGAAGTTTTTCGGGAAATAAAACCGCCGCAAAAATACCACCTAAGAGCAAAATGGTGAATAATACACATAAAATGTACACTAATACGCTTTTCATTTTTTCTCTCTTTTAGCAACAGGTTCATACAATTGATCTCCGGTTAATACAATAGGGAGCACAATAGTTTCAAACCCTATTACACTCCAAACTACATTCCCTACATTAACTTTGTATATGATACTGTCATTTTTCATTTCGGGATTAAACCATCCATAAGGCTCTACTGTAACTGTTTTACCGTCAATTTCAAATTCTTTACTGTCTGCACATGATGTGAGAGTAATTGCTGCCAATATAATTAATAATTTTTTCATTGTTCAAATAAATTTAACCATTGTTGGTTTGTGAATAATCCGTATTTGTTTCTGCACTCATCTAAAGATAAATTAAATCTCAGAGAAGCTATGTTTAAATATTTCCTGTATGTAGATATATCCGGTAGTTTTGTATTGTCCATTTTTAATTATTTAAAAGTTTTACGTTCCCCCTTTGTTCTAACCACTCTACAAAAGTAGTGATTTTATCATCCATTCCACAATTAAAATCAAATATAAAGTCTTTTAACCCGGCTTTTAGTGCATGTTTTGAGTATTCGTACATTTGTTCATGGTCAATTCCTGTGGTATAAACATAAACTTTTGTGCCACCTTGCTCTTTAAATTTTTTGAAAACCCCTTCAAAATCTCTGTCAGAATAAGACTTCATATCTGTTATATATGAATAACCTTTAAAGTTTTTGTTCATATACTCGCAAGCTGTTTTTTCCAACTCAAAGTCATTTTCAAGGTTAATTACTTCTGAATTGTTTGATATGTAATATTTCGGCGGGTTTGGGAATTCTGTAAAATCTTCCATTTCAACGATTTCAAGACTTCCCTCTACTGGACATAAACCCCCTACCGCATTCATAAACATTTGCTCACCTTTAATTAATTGACTTGTAAGTGTTTTCAAATACATTTCGCTGCATTCTCCAAGTAGGTAGATCGGATTTTGTTGTCTTGTGTTAGAGTAAGTTATGGCTAATTTTGCAATGCTTTTTTCAAGTGGTCTGAATCCACTAATTATGTGATCGAGCCTGTTTTCTGTTTCGCCCGATTTAATAAACTTAACCATTACACCTCTTTCAGCTCTATCCAACTCCTTTCTTATTAGTTTGATGTCTGAAATATCTTCAAAGAGTATTCCTTCTACGACTTCATCGTTCTCGATGCCAAGATTTATATATCTAACTTTTACTTTTTTCATTTTATTTTTGCGTTAACGATTGTACGAAAATCAGATTTTGAAAAAATCTATTGTAGGAAAAGCGTGTTAAAACGCTCTACAAATTATCCCTCAATAAAACCTCTTCAATCTCATCCATCCTACATTTATAAACTTCAGTTCCAGTATTTATAGCCACAGAGTCTATATTAATGATTTCAAGAGTGTATTCAGGGTTTACAACAACGTTCTCAAATTCTATAACCAAAGTACTGTCACGGTCAAAATAGCCTCTTAAAACGTCTGTTTTATCAATTAGCTTATATTCTTCTGGTACTGTTTGTTTTTTCGCCGGAAAATAATCAAAGGCTAAATACCCAACAAAAATCCCAAACAAATATGCCACTAATAACCAAATCAATCTGCTTTCTATGTTCATAATTTAATGTATTACAATATTATCTTTAATAATATCAATTCTTGCAGCAACCGGATGAAAACCTGTACAGTGGTATTTATGCGGCGCAAGTGCTTGAATATACCACTCATAATCTTTTAACAATTCAAGTGTTACACCACAAGCTATCAAAATCTTTACAAAGTTATTTTCAGTTGTCATAAAGTCTTATTTAAAAGTTATTTTCGCGCCGAATAAAATCCAAAACACAGAAGTTAATAAACAGCAATTTCCTAAAAAGTGCCAAACTCTGTGTAAATTTTCAGGTTGAGAATTAAATAGCCAAGCAATCCCTACCAACATTGTTGTAAAAATAGTAACCACTAATGTGATTAAAAACAGCTTTGTAATAAATAGTCTCATTTCTTATATTGTTTTATAAATCAATAAAGACCACTTTCTTGTTCAAAAATACATTCTGCGACAACGCATTCCCAATCATCATCGTATTGTCCCTTTACCTCATCGACGTTATCATAATAACCGCTGATATAGTTATCAATTTGCTTTTCGGTATAGTCAGACATAATGATAGTCTGCTCTACCCAAAATTCAGAATCATCCCATACAGAGTCAATAAATTCATCATCATTCCTACCTTCGGGGATTAAATAGTTGTTACGATCAAATTCTCTGAACTCATAATGACCCTCGGAAATTTTTCTCCCATATTGATAAAGACTTCCATCTGTTAGTTGCCAAGTTTCTGTGTTCATAATTTCTCTATTTTTAAATCAGGATAAACTGTTCCTGTTTGTGCGTTAACAAATCCGTGTTTTTTGATGTGTTTATAATTTTTTTCTGTTGTTTTCTTTGTGCGGAAATTTAACTGTCCTACCAATTCGCCGGACGAAAAAATCAAAATGCTATTCATTACCTTACAAGTTTATAGTCGTTGTAGTTACCCTTACCATTTACAATCCTTTTAAACAGTCTTTTTTGAGGTTTTGGTAGTTTAATTAATGTATGCCACCCTGATGCTGTACGATTCTTGATTTGTAATTGCCCAAGTTCGTTAGAATAAATCATTATAACCCTTTCAATTGCATTTAAACCTTCGTATTTCCATTCGTCACAAAGTCCTTTATTTAAAATCTGGTAAAAATATTCTTGTTTTTTAGGGTTACATTTAACAAATATTGTATGTAAATGATCTGCTATGTATTCTTTTATATTATCACTGATGTGTTCAATTTGTAAACCACATCTAACTGCCCAAATCCTCTGTAAACCTGAAATAAAATCTACATCTTTTGCTGTGTAATGTCCTTTGCAATATAAAATGATGTGTCCGTCAAAATTTTCTTCTAGTTTTATCATAACATATATTTTTCAAGTTCTTTAGCTGTGCAAGTGTCAAATCCATAATGATGGAGAAATGCGTTGATGTGAGTGTTTGTTGTTGCGGAATATTTTCCGTTGATTGTCATTTTTCCCTCGGCCAAATCATAAGTTGCTACGTGTGTGTTATAACTGTATAGTTTTGCCGTGTTTTTGTCCTCGGTTACATGCATTTTTGAGCCGAAGGATTTCCTACCGTTTATTGGATTGAGTGAGAATGTTTTCATTTTTATTGCGCGTTACAGCCGAGCCCCTGGTTTGATTGTTAATTATTCTAAAAATTTATCTAAAATGTCATCTGCCATTCTTTGATTGTCTTCATAATTCATTTTTTGAATATTTTTATTAATAACATTTAAGTTACTCGCATAAAGGTCAAAGTTTATTTTTCCAATCAAAAAATCTGTCGACATGGATATTATCAATTCTGCATACTTTTCTTCTTCTGATTTCATATTTATGATCTATTTTTATGTGAAATTAAACAACCTATTATAAAAGCAATAAATAAAATTATTGCCGAACATCCTATTCCCATTTTAATTATCTCTTTGCTATAAACAGGCTTATTGGCCATGTCATAATTTTAAACAAATCTTTTGTTTTATATTCCCACCCTGTTAAAAGAGTGGTTAATATAGCTCCAAATACATATAGTATAAAAACCATTATTGCTAGTATTATTATCATCTTACTGTATGTTTTTCCAGTTTTTAATTAGTTTTCTCCCCGCCAAATTAATAGCCCCAAATTCAGTTGTAAGAATATCAAAATAAAACTTCCAACTTGTAACCGTATTTGGCATTATAAATCCGAATATTTCGTTATCTTCAGAAGTCCATTCCGTTATTTGCTCTACGAATACAAATTTTTTACTGCCTTTATTTGTCAAGATTTCTCCAACATTAAAATTAAAAGTGTTTTGCCCGAATGTTTTAGTTACTATATTTCCAGTCGTAGTCATAATTCCTATTATTTAGATTGTTGTTAGTTGAGTAATTGCCTGCTTAATTCATAACTCTTAGAAAATCCGTAAGGGACTTTATCAAACTTCCCATCTTTGTTGATTGTGCAAAAATTACCTTTTTCATCAGTAATAATTATCCCTGCTGGAATTTCTTCGTTCTTAATATCAACTTGCAATTGCCTAACTTCTAATTCATTTAAATAGATGATCTTCAAGTTTTCAATAACTTTGTATTTTAGTGGTGTTATTCTTTTAAACTTCATAATATGTAAATTTTATGTCTGTTTTTAACTACTTTGTATTTAAGATTTGTGTTTTGCTTCTCGTCTTTTCCCGCCGGAGTAAAACAGACAGCTCCATCTTCTCTAATTCGGTAAGTAGTTGAGTAGAAATAAGCGTTCAAACTAACCTCTGCTGCTTCTTTACTTGATGCTGATATAAGGATTTTCATAATAATTAAGTTTCGGCAAAAAGCCTGTTAATGTGCCAGTGTTTAAAATCCGGCGGTTAAAAACCACAATCTCCTAAGATTAAAAGGAACACCATCTAAACCGCAATCACAGGTGTAACCAACAGCTTCTAATTGTGTAACTAATACTTTACAAGTTTCATAATCACTTTCTCCGTCCTCAAAGGTAGCTAAAATATCTGAAACGTATGCAGGTAATGCTGAAATATTTTCGAATAGGTCTTTCATAAGTTCCCGCATATTATTTTAGCTAATTTCTCCGTCCCAATGAATATTGATAACAGGGATGATAGTTAGTGTTAAGTGTTTGAATTTCTCTTTGTATTTTACAACCTCAGCATAAGCATCTTCGACGGTTGTGTGCTCGTCTGAAAAATCATAAGGCATTGAAGATAGTTCTTCTAAAACCGTTTTCTTTTTCTCTGCCGGATAATAATCTGAGGTATCAATTTCAGATAAAACTTTCGGCTCTGTTAGTTGGTATATTTTGTATTTCATAAATTTCCGGCATTAAAAACCGACAGTTAGACAGCTATTTTACTGTAAACAAATGTAAGTAATTCAAACAAAGAAATTTCTTTATCATTTTGTACCTTCTTACTCGTTTTACCAAATTGGTAGTACACGTGAATATGTGTAATTTCATCCTGAAAAGTTAATACTTCATAATTTTCATACTTACCTGTTGCGTTGAGGTAGTCAGATAATAGTTTATAGTAGTCCATTTGTTTTAGTTAAAAGTTATTCACCCCTCAATTCTGAAATTTTCGTTAGTGGTAATCCTAACACTTTCTGCAAAGTGTGTAGTTCCGTTGTAAGTCCATATTGAATTAAAGCTAGTGGTGCATTTTCAAATACTGTTGCTGTTTTAGCTGTAGTTCTCGAATCATTTAATATTTCATTGATACGCTCTTTGATCTGTTTTTTATTCATAGTAATTTTATTATTTGATTGGCTTTTTGTTCTTTTCTAGTAGGGTGTGTACATCTAATGTGAATTTCGCCGGATAAAAAATCGACAACATCGTCAATATCTACTAAAAACGCTCTATAACGACTACTCCATTCATCATCAGTTCCATAAACATCTAAATTGTTATGAATTCTTATAAAGCGTCTACCATGCATATAATCTGATTCAACAACTGTTTGATGAAAAACACTCTTACCTGACTTTTCAATAACACTGTTTTTTAGGTTAAGGGTTTTATATGCTGTGTTTTGCCTTTTACTTGCCGGATAATACATTCTATCTGAAAAGCCGTTTCTTAGTGCCTTTCTCAATAGTCCTGCAACGTGTTTTATATTTTGGTTTGTTACTTTAATTTTCATGGTTTTGTGTTTTAATTAAATTTAAATGTTTTGAAACGTCTTTATTTTCTTTATCGTAAACCCATTCTCCCAAATATTCCCAAATTAAACCTAATTCTTTTAAAACGTTAAATTGTCTCTCATTAATATTTGTGATAACACCACCTGTCGGGACACTTTTAATTGTAAACAGCATAATTATTGAATTAAATTAAGAGCGTCTTTAATATGGTTTAAAACTGTTTCAACTTTTTGTCTGTCTGCTGTGCCAAGCCAAATTTCAAAAGTGTTATATTCTTCGTCCTCAAAATCGTCACCAAAGGTCATTCCTACCCAATCATCGTCCTGCCCATATTCTTTACACATAATGCTGAAATTTAAAATTTCATCATAAAGTCCGTCTGCTAAAAATTTGGCTTGTTGTTTTGTAATACTAATATCAAAATTTACTTTTTTCATTTTAGGTCTTTTTAATGGTTAAAAATCGGCGGGAAAAGAACAGCAATTCCCTAATTATTTGAAAGATATTCATCAGCATTACTAAAATAACGTACGTTATTGTATTTCAACATATCCGATAAAATAATTGTTTATCTTAATATCGTCATCATTTACCGCTTGGGTAAAATCAGATAATTTATACATCAGAAAGTCTGGGTACTTGTGATTTCCAAACTTCTCAATTACAGCCTCTTTACTAAGGAAAACTTCTCCCTCAGTGGTCATAAAACTGTTTTGACTGCCAATTTCAGTGCTTAATAAAACGATATAAATACTACTTACTTTCATAATTTTAAAATTTAAGTATTAATAATTCCGCGGGTACAAAAAACGATAGCTAAATAGAATAAAAACAATAAGCCTTATTTTCTCCAAATTTATCATAGTTAATATAACCACCCCTAACACCATAAGACTTAGGAATAAAACCCTCTTTAATCAAATGAAGGTTAATTTCATGTTCAACACCCATACATGAACCGGTGTTAAAAAACACTTGTCCACAAGATAGTGGTTTATTTCTTTTAATTTGGTAGATATTTACCGTTACGTTAGAGCAATAAGAGGCTTTTTTGTATTCTGTTGAATAGATGAATATTTTCATAACAATACTTATTAAAATGTTTAGGTGGGTGGTTTCTTTGATATATCAATTAGTGTTTTTACAAGGTTTTTGTATTAAAACTATGGGTTGGTGGGGGTTGTCCTTACCTTTAATGTCCTGATAATCACACTGTTAACCCTTATAAATAAAGGGATTAGCAAAAGCGGTGTCTTTATTGTCCTAAAAGTGAATTGATTTTTAAATCTTCTATGATGTCATAGAGTAGTTTAATTGCATCTGCTTTATCGTTGTTATGTACTGCTTCTATTACTTGTATTAAATCTGTTATTAACTGTTGGTTATCTATCATTTTTAGCTGTTTTTGTTTTCTTTCCGGCGATTTTACGCCACGTTTGACTCGTCAGATATTGCATTTCTTATTATTTCCGGCTCTGCCACTCCTTAAAATGGTTTTATCGGCTTTATAAACCACCCAATCGCTGTCCTCCCACTTGTTTGAATGTTCAAATCTGCGATAAATTGTACTTCTTTCTACGTCTAAGTAGTTTGCGGTTGCTGTTGTCTCCTTAATTGCAATAGTTTTACCTGTATTTTTGTTTATAATCATATACATAACGCTACGTTTAAGTTGTTAAATATAGCAAAAGTACAATATTTATTCTAAACCGCCAAACAGATTAAACACTTACCTCTGTAATGTATAAACTTTTATTGCTTGGCATTAAATAGAATATTGTAAACTCATGGAAATCTTGCTCTCCTAAGACAATTTCTCCGTCCAAATGATAGTCTGCATCTTCGTTTAGAGTTTCTGCCTTACAAAGGTTTATTTGCATACCTGTAACGCTTACAATATCATTGCGTAGTTTGTTTAAATTTTCAAACCTTTTACCCACTAAGTTGTTAATGTATCTTTTAGTTTCTGTTAGTGTTTGATTGTTTGCTTCTTCTATTATGTTTTTTATATTGTTCATAGCTGTTAACTTTTATTTTTAACTGTTTTGTTTTTCTTTCCGGATTTTATCTGCGAACATTTTTGTTTTATGTTCATGTGCTACAATCTGCCACCCACAAATTTGATATTCAAAAGTTTGAGGGCGATTTGGCCAATATTTTTTAGGTTCTGTTTCACTGTCAATGTATTGCTGAATGTATCCATTTATGAACTTATAACCTAATGATTCTAAATACTGTCTATCTTTCATGGCTGTTTGTTATTTTTCTGCGCCGGAATTTCTCTGATAGCCCACTAATAAAGAAAGCTCTTCAAATCGTTGTGTGCTTGTCGTTGCTATCATTTTACCACCCTTTACAGAAGACCATTTTAATAAATCTGTTAGTGCTTCTCTTAACTGTTGGTTTTCGTCAATTAGCTGTTCCATTGTTTGGGAAAATATGTTTTTAGCCTCTGTTTTTTCTTCCCGCGAAATTTCCTCTGCCAATTCTCTAAAACTTGGTTGCTCAATAACTATAAAATCACAACCGTCTTGGTCTGTTATACAAAAACTGTTATCGTTAAGTAGTTTTATTATTGCCTCTGTTTTCATGTTGTTTTTTGTTCCGGCGAAATTTCTAAATCCATTAAATAACTATCTGTTTGGCAATCTGGGCAACCCTTAAAATATTCAACGTTATGCCCTAAATTATCTCCCAAATCGGTAAAGGTTTTTAAATCATCTTCTACACCCTCCCACATACAATTGTTACACCTTACTGTATTTTGTTCTGTTTTCATAAGTTCCTTGTTTTTAGTTTCTCACATTTCGACCAATCAATTAAAAATTCTTTACCGTTAACAGTTAACGTTGGCTTGCCTTTTCTGGGTTGTAGTAATCCTGAAATTATCTTTTTTACTTTGTTGTTTTTGTCCCGCAAAATTGTTGATGTATTTGCCCAACTGTTTACCTGTCGTGTTGCATATAATGTTGTCATTTGATTTCAGGTTTTTATTCGGCGAAATTCTCAACCGCATTAGCTAATTCCTCTAAAGCAAACCAAGCCATTACATTTGTAACCGCTCCCTGCTCAACTTCTCCACCGCCTAAAAATCTGTATAAATCTTTTTTCTCGTCTTTGTCCATTTCCCCGCCAAAAACCCCGAAGCCCTTAACCATTTCCACAACGTCCTCGCCCATTTGTTCCGCTGATTCCTCTAACAGCTCAACAATAGCCTCACGGTTTTCAATTGCAAATTGATGCGTATCATCGTAATAAATAAAGCCTGAAACGCCTGCTCTTGCATCCCTGTAATCCCGCGCATTGTCTTTGAACTCTGTAAATGAAATTCCCATTTGTTCCAATACCGCATCAATTAAAGCGTGTGGAATGTGTGTATTTTGTTTGAATGCTTTTAATGAAGTTTTCATAATGTTGTTGTTTTAATTCCTTACAAATGTAAAGAGAAAGTTTTTTGTATTTTATTTTTTTATCCGGAAATTTTTTATTATAGCTGTTGTTTTTTCTCGCGGCGTTTTCTTAACAGACTTTTACCGTGCGTTGAAAGTTTATATTTTCCTGTTACCCTATCAACTAAACAGCGTGTGTACATTCCATTAACGCTTCTAACCGTATTAAAATATTTATCACTGTGCAAGGTGTCTAAACCTTTCCCGCCTCTGTAGGTATTATTATAATATTTTCTTCTAAGTGGTAAATATTTATTATGCTTTGAACTGTAAGACTCTATTATTGGATATACTATAACTTTTGCAACAGCAGGTTTATTTTGTTGCCTTGCTATTTGCTTTAAAATACCTTTATATGTTTTACTCCAATATTTATAAGTTGGGTTTTTTGGCTTTGCTTCCATAGCTATAAAGTTTGATCTTGTTGAATAAAATAACGGTTGTTGAATAGTTCCAGCGTCTTGCCGTCTTTGCTCAATTTGTCTCTGCCCTCAACAATTTCGTCAAACATTAGTTCTATGCTTAACATATATTTATCAGATAAAATTTTCTTTGCTGTTTTGAGGTTTTTCTCCCGCGAAAAAATCACAGGCTTACTGCCTTTTGACTGTCGATATATAATACACTTCATAATTTAAATAGGGCTTTCAAATCTACCCTCAAAACTTCCTACAACTTCGATTATTTGCTTGTTTTTAAACACGCTGCGGGCTGTAATTATTTTGGTGGTAAGTTTAGTTACTTCGGTTCTTTGTGGCTGTCTGAACGTCTTATTTAAAGACGCTCTTAATGTTGGGCGTTTTATTGTTAGGTTCATCTTATTCGGTTTATGTGGTTGTAAAGTCTTACTTTTGCTTTGTATCTTGTATCAATATAAATCTCGCCGTCATTAATTGCGGCTTTTCTTTCTGCTGTTTCTTCATCGTTGGTATAAAAGAATTTACTGTTTTGTTTTTTATCCCGCCAAATAATAGTATATAATTTAGGCTTTTCCATTATAGCCAGTATAAAGTTGTTTCTAAACTATCCGAAATAAACCACTCGTTAACAGCGTCATCACTAATTAATCCCTCACGGTGGTAAGCGTCCATTTTATTGTTATAGGCTTCGCGCCTTGCTGGCCTGTCTGGGATTCCGTCACGTTCGTATTGTTGTGCAATTGTTTGTAAATCGTTTGCTTTAAATTCCGCGTCAAATTGTGCTTGTGTGTACATAATATTTTAATTTAAAGGTTGTTGTATTTTTTAAATTCGGCTATTGCTTCACTATCGTTAAAATCGATTTCTTTAGCTGTTATTTGCTCCATAGATTGTATTATTTTTAACATAACTTTTAATTAATTAATAACTCCAAAGAAAATAATCTTTTTGATTGTTTATAAAAGTTCGTGCCATTTTTTCTATTTGACGAGTTTCTTTACCGGCTAATTTTTCCTCTCTTAAAATCCCATCAGGTGAAACCCAATAATAACTTAAATATACTTTGCGCCATTCGGAATCATCAGAAGTTTTTAAAATTCCTAACATACTTCCGTAATCGTAACTTTTGGTAATTGTTTTTATAACTCGCATAACAGTTAATTTAATTGTGAGTGATTAATTACGCCAAAATCGGCGGGAAAGAAACAAGGAAACAAATAAACCCTATAATCAATAGAATATAAAGAAAACAGTTCATTTATTAACCCTGTCATACTAAACGATAACAAGTTAAAGTCTTTACCCTGTGCCTCAAAATATTTAAGGCCGTTTGAATTGTGTACAAGTATTTTCATGATGTATAGCCAATTAAGAAATAGACTTTTGCCTGAATTTTATCGTTAATAGATAAAAATTTATAATTTGGGTTTTTAAAGATAGATTTTAACATAACAATAAAGTTTTAAAGGTTAATTTGTAACCGTTGGCAATATCGAATTGCATTAAATTCCGCGCAAAGAAAAAACAATCTTAACACTAATTTACAACGGCTTAATATTTTATAGAGGCTTCAATTTATACCCCGCAAAGAAACTCTTTAATTGCGGCTTAGTTATTTATATTTCATCGATTTACATAAGCGTTACCAACGCACACGATTATAAGGTTATTTCTTTTTTTAATTCCGCGCGGAAAAGTAACCGCGCATATTTAGTTAGCCCAACCTTTACAAATTGAAAACCGTTAGATAATGTTTTTAAACACTCTAACAAACGCTACTAACTTATTTAGTTTTAACGGTGTAATTCGGCAATTAATCCAGACTGCTACACTCAGCCACTTACTAAAGAATATTGATGCTTTCAATCTTTACCCCCTTTCGACATAACAAAGATACGGCAACAAATTGAATAAAAAAGCAAAATAAATTTTTTTATGTCGAAAGATTGTTGTATAACACGCGTGCGCATTCTTATTTTATGTGAATGCATCTAAAAATCGCCGCAAAAGAAACTAACAGCAAAAAATAAATAAGATAAAGTTAGAAAAGTAATAATAAAAAACTCTAAATTTCAAAATCGATTTTGGATTGATTTGCAGGATCAAAAATGGTTTGGATTAGGAACAGGGCGGTGCGGGGAAGAAACGGTCTGTGGGTGGGTGGCTTTGCTCAGAGGTCTACACACTCCCTCTAACACGGGCAGTAAATCTCAAAATAAGGATATTTCACCCATAAAAAACAAAAACCCCTCAATCACTTAAGACCGGGGGGCTTGTTTTAAAGAGGGGGTAGTATTTTAGAAAAATAGTTTATCCTCCTCTATACAATACTGATCTGCGTGTGTGTCTTTTGCTGAACCGTAACTTATTTTCATTAACTCTCTCCATTTATCTTTATGCCAGCATTGGAACAGTTCTCCTATTTTTAGCTGTTTGAATCTCATTTTTTACACTTGAGTTTTTCTTGCCGGAAATTTTTGTTCACTTTTATTGCTTGTTCAGTTTAAGTGAACATTAGTTTTTAATGAACAAGGTTAGGACATTTTACAGGATTGCGTTACGTATTCCATTGCTGCTACTAATTCTGGTTTTGACAGCCCTTGTTTTGTATAGCTGTTGATTAATGCGAATATTTCTTTTTCAAATTGGTTTTTATCCCATTCTGATTTCCCTTGTTTTTGTTGTTCTTCTCGGCGGATTTTTTCTCTTTCCGCTAAAACTTCAGATTTGTGTGGTGTGTGTTCCATTAGTTTTTAATTCTACATTCTTTCATGTGCTTCACTTGTCTGTCAATGTCTTTCTTAAATATCTCTAACAGATCAAGTGCGTATCGGAGGTCTTCTTCCGGCCAATCTTTTACTTTTTTTAAATCATCTACACGCAGTACAAGATGCATGTTACACGGTTTGTTAAATTGTGCTCCTTTGTGGAATTTTCTTTCTATTTTCATATTTCTGTTTCTTTTTCCGCGATTCCTCGTGTTGGCTTGTTATGTTTATCAAAATCTATGTACAAAACTACTGTCCAGTTAGAGATCAATCCTTGATAATCATCCTCGAACACCCATCCGTTAGAATCCCAACCTGTTTTTGTGTTTTCAGTTTCATACCACTCCTGTACAACTATTCTTCGTTCAGTTATTTTCATTATTTTAATATTAAGTGAAATAAGTTTACGTCTGTTTTAAAAAGTTTTATGCTGTTTGTTTTTGCTCCCGCGATTTTCTTACATAACTCCATCAAAGATAAAACATCATCCATTGAACCGCTAAATCCCTCACCTATGTGGAATTCAAATTCTCCGTTGTCAAGGTTTTCTTTAAACTCTACAATTTCTCCGTATTTAGACAGGTCTGAAACTGCTTTTTCGTTATCCCACCATATTTTGTTTGCTATTTCAAAACATGTATCACAATCTTTATTTTTACACTCTTTCCTGCCGCAATCAGTCATTTTCATCTACTTTTATTTCCCACCAAATACCTGACGGATCATTACTATCCTTACTGTCAAAAATTTGTTGAGGTAGCTCTGGGTAATACCAAGTGTAATGATGCGTATAAACTTTGTTTACAACTCTCTCAACTGTACCCCGGATTAATATATCTCCTTTTTTCATTCTTTAGGTATTTTAGCTTCAATTATTGTTTGCTCTCCTGTTGTGGGGTCTTGACATATTATTTTAGAAACTTCATTCTTACCGTCATCTGTCCAAATGAATGTAGGTTTTAGTAGTTTCCACCTTGTTTGTTTTTTCTGCGCGGCGGATAATGTATTCCCACTTCTAAGTGTTTCGTCCACATTTAAAACAACACCAAGCCACATCATAAAGTCTACGGTGAGGTTTTCTATATTATCTTTTGTAACTATATTCACAAGTTGCTCGAAACTTTTAATGTGATGTTCTTTATTTGTTATCATAATACAAATTTAAATAATTATTTTGAATTACACTAATTTTTATCGGTTTATTTTTATTTAGTCCGGCGTAAAAACAACAAAACCTCACTAAATGAATAATGAGGTTTGTTTTAGACGTTCTAAGACACTTTTTACTAATAATTATACTTGTGTATGGTTGCACGCTTTTTGGTGTCTATAATCTTCTGTATCTACAACTACACTTGGCGCAAAAATAAACTGCTCTGTTTTTGCCACCAAACCTCTTTGCCAATCACAGTGAGCTTGCAAAGCTGTTAGTTTTGTAAAAAGTCCTCCCATTAGCCCTAAAGATACTTTTTCTACACATTTTTGGTCGGTAGTTGGTTCAGGTAAGTTTTCCAATGCTCTTAAGGCGTCTTCGTGGTGAGTATTATTTCGGTAAAAATCTTCAACTAACTGTCCTAATCTTTCGTTTAAATTTTCTAATGTGTAATTCATAATTTTAATCTGTCTATTATTTGGTTTTTAATTTCGTAAAACTGTTCTTTTGTTATGTCTGTTCGTTTTTCTGCGCCGGAAAATAACTTTTGTAGGTAATACGGTAAATTACTGTCAGTTTCTTTTATTTTAACAATAGATAGTCTATCTTCTTGTACTCCTACTTTTTCAATTTCTATTTCACTTAAACTGCTAAGTTTTGGGTGTTGTTTAACGTTTAATTTAAAATAAAAATCTGGCTCTCTGCCCTCATCTTCGCTGTAAAAATAATAAGTACCGTCTTTTACTTCGTGTTCGTCTTCTGTTTCAACTGTTTTTGTTGTAGTGAATTTTATCATTCTAATCCTTGTTGTTTAATAAAATATTCAATCTTATCTTTAAGCCAGTCCTGATGTTCTTGGTCTCCGTGCTTAATTTGTTCATATAACATTCTAAAAGTGTCGGCTTGTGGTTTAGTTGGGATATCCAAGTCACCCATCCATTCGATATGTTGATCGTTTTCTCTTGTGCCTGTTTGTACTTTTTCATCCAGCTTTCCCGCAATATAAGTACAGTTAGTTACATTATTATGCAATATGGATTTATTAGCTATTATTTTCATTATATAAACATAAAAGGTTAATAAAATTTTGAGCCGATGTATTTGCTATTTTATGAATTATATCTGGGGTATCTTTGTACTCTGTATATAAAGTTCTTTCAAACTTTTTTTGACATTCATCTTTAAAACTCATTGCTATGTTTGCCACCCATGCCTGTCTATACCCTTCATCTTTTTGTAATGTTTTATAAAGTGTCTCTATTGCTTGGGTAAGTGTTATTTTATCTTTCATATTCAAGCCATTTCAATTTTAAAATCTTTTGATGCTTTCTCTGTCCCGCCAAAATAAAAGCCTAATTTTACACGTAGGAAATTCCATTTAGAAGTGCGTGTAAGTCCTTTTCCTGTACCACCAAATTTTACGTAATAAACACCCTCCCAAATATTTATACTGTATTCATAAAATTTATCGGATTCTGCGTAGGTTATGTGGTCAATAATTCTTAAACCGTTATTATATCGAATTGACATAATCTCAATCTTATTATCTTTTTCACTCCACCTCCAACCGAGCCTAATTGAATTTCGTTGATGGTTAAGCCCGTCTGAAAGGCCAATTAACTTGTTTGTGTCTTTTTGTTTTTCTGCGGCGATTGAATAACTAAAATCTCCAACAAACTTAACTTCCCCTGACAATGAATTTTTAAAAGTAAATTCAGGCCACCGACTACTCCTATGATTACCTTTTTTAATTACTTTTTCCATATCACAATTTTAACGAGATACAGAAAACATAATAAAATTATTCCGCTAGCAATGTATTTTACTGTTTCAGGTACGTTGAAAAACATAGACAAGAAACATATGGCTGCAACAATAAGTGTTTTTTCAACTTTTCCCATTATTAAATGTATTTATTATAACTTGCACATTGCCTTTTATAAGTAGGTATGTAAGCCGATTTTAAAGTTATTTCTGAAGTGATGTGTTCATAGTTTTTATCGTCAACATAACTTGGATAAATTTTGCCGTTTATGTCCCAATATTGACCGTCTATTTCTGTGATCCAATGTCCATCTAAATGAGAATAAAACGGTTTTGCTTTTGGAAATAAGGCTTTTAGCATTTTGTATAGTCTAAAACAGCTTCCTTCAGTGTAAATTAATTCATTCTTGTGGTAGCTATACTTTAGCTCCAATAGAAATTGTTCTAAATTCTCCATATTTTATTTCTTCATATCCAAGCTGTTTCATTTTTTCAATATCTTTATCAACCACTGATATATACCCTTGTTCTCTGTTATGACCACAACAACTTTCAACTGTTTGTATTCCTAGTGCCCATAAATTCTCTACCTCTTCCAAAATACATCCATCGATGTCAACAGTCTTAGTGCCTATTTTTGAATAACGCTCTGTTTTAAAAGGAAATACCCTCTGAACACAGATTTTATATGTGCCGAAATAATTTTCATTTGGGTTGCAAGTGCACTTATTTTGGTGGATCATATGAGTCATAATTTGGCATTTTTGGAAACCGTATCGCTTTTATTGTCTCTTTCCCAGCGAGGATAGCTTTACATATTCTGTGGCGTCCGTCGCAGACAAATCCAAAATCATCTAGTAGAATAGGGTATTTTTCGTCAGTTTCCTTAACTCTTTTTACGTGTTCAAGAAACTCTTTCATATTTTTAATAGGCCAACAATAACTTAAGTCTGCTCCGGCTAAAGGGTAATCAAAAGTTTCATACTTTTTGGACTCTTCTATTAAATTCAACGCTGCCCAAGAGTACCCATCTCTAGTGTAATAATTATTAACAACTGTTGTTGATTCTATTTCTACTTTCATTTATGTAAATTAGTATATTCATTTCCTTTTTGTATGCCGAAATGTTTCTGTTCTGAAGCTGTTCTTTTTATAATTTCCGAGGCTCTTTTAAAATCAATATAACTCCCACCAAAAGAAAAACTGTAATCCTTAAACAACTCGTACAAATCTTTCAATTCCTGCATTGAACCTGAAGAACTTGTAATTTCTATTTTATTTTCGGCGGAATTTACAATATACTGTATCATTTGAGATATTTTAAAAGTTTGTCTTTATTGACAGTGTAAAATTCATACTCGTCAATTATTTGTGGGTTCTTGCAGAGTTTGAAAAAATGTAAATCGTAAATTTCTCCCAAACATTTATCAAGTTCATCGATAACCAAAACGTAGCTGGTTTTATAGATGGTTTCTTTACGGACTAACATCTAACGTGCACATTATGTATTTCTCAGGGAATATTAACAACTCTTTTTCTAAGTCAGGGTGCTTTAATTCTTTTTTTCGAGCGGACTCCACTAAAATAGTATCTCCAATTTTATAAGAAAGTGTACAATTTTCTCCCACATAAAGAATCTCTCCTTTAATGAGTTTACCCTCTCCTAAATCCACCCCTGTACCTCTTTTATAAGGATTTTCAATAACTATTTCGTCTTGTTTGAATACTGGTTTCATTGTCCTACAACTGTTAAGATTTTAGTGTTTAATATTAAATCGCAGGTGGAAGTAGCCTCTTCAATTGCTGAAATAAGGCTTTTTGAGCTGTCAATTATTTTACAATCAAACATATCAACGAATTTTTTTGAAGACACATCATACCCTTGTCCGTATTTTTTTAGATTAGGCTCTATTTCCGCAGGATCTTTATCACCATTCACTAGGATTTGTTTAAAAGGTGATTTTAAGGCTTCTCTAAAACAGTTGTAACCCTGTTGCTCACTGTCATTTTTCATTTTACTCCTTAGTTGACCGGAGATATGTAAATAAGTGACTCCACCTCCAGCACAAAATCCTCCTTCACTTGCTGAAACAACAGCGCACTTGGCGTCTTCAATCCTATCTGCAATTTCATCAGTTTCACTAGGGTTTTTTGAGCCGACATAAATAGTTGCTGTCTTACCTGACAATCCTGCAATTCTTTGTTGGGTAAACTCAGGGTCTGTCGCATTTTCCAAAGAAGTTTGAAGGAATGCTATTCTTTCTTTTACCGCATCGGACTGTTCCGCAATAAAAGTTGTAAACTCTGAATCAACAACAACTTTATCGGCTTTTCCTAACTTAAAATCGGCGGAAACACCTTGTACAAACACTTCCCCATCTGTAAAAACGGCAATATCCGAACTAAGAAGTTTCTTTTTATCTCCATAATCAGGGCTTTGTACAAACACCACTTCAAATGCCCCCCTCTGACTGTTATCAATTAAAATATCTAAAGCATCTTCACTAATGGCATCTGCAATTAATACCAATGGTTTTTTTTCTCCCGCGATTTTCTCAACCACTTCTTTAAACATTTGCAAGTTCTGGATTTGCCCCTCAAATAATAAAACATAAGGGCTCTCAAACTCAACTGTCATTTTTTCAGTGTTGCAGAATAAAGGACTCTTGTAACCCCTTTCAATAGTAAGTCCCTCAGAGTATTTAACTGTTGTTTTTTCCTGCGAGGTTTTCTCAATATTAACTAAAGACTTAGCTCCTAATTTTTGATAGATTTCTGATATGATTCTAGCAATTTCAGGATCATTATTAGCCGAAACTCTTGCTATGGATAAAATATCATCTTCTGTTGCAACTTTGGATAGTTTTTTAACTGCTTTCTGGGCTTCTTGGGAGGCTTTTTTTAATCCGGCTCTAAAATCTACGGCTGATAAGTTTTTAGTTCTTATAAGCTCCATACCACTATTCAAAATAGTTTGTGCCAAAACAAGGACCGTTGTGGTGTTGTCGCCCGAGGATTTCATCTGTCTGTATTGCAACTGTTTTGCTATGTTGCAGCCGATTTGTTCAGATTTTCTCTTGGCATAAACGTACTTACCCAATTTATAACCGTCTTTTGTCGGAAAAAATACGCCATTTGAATCTTCAGTGAAGCCATAAGAACCCTCAGCACCCAAACTTAACTTAACAGCGTTCGCCACTAAGTTAAAACCTTTTAAAATAATATCCTGTGCCTCTTTATTCGTATATGTCATTATCTGATATTTGTGGATGTTCCATTAAGTCCATTAACATTTTGAATTCTTTTTGGTCTTGCTCCCAAGAATTACTTTCTTTTTCTAGTTCGGGGAAAAGCTCAAACAATTCCCCGTTTTCTAAAAATGTTTTATATAGTTTTTTATACCGTGTCATTTCTTTTAATTAAATCGTAAAGATTCTGATAAGAACTATAATTCATATCTTCAAATCCACCCTGAACTTCGTAGTCAACAGGATTCTTATCAATAGTTACTCTCAAAAACAGTGTATTCTTTTCTTTTATAAATCCGACAAACGATGCTTTTAAATCGTGACGGAATTTCTTTTGCCAAACACTATGTAAGTTTAAGCTCTGCATTTGCTGTTTCTTTAAATTGTCCTAATTCTGATTTTTTCACAGCAACTCCGTCTTCAATGTCTTTATGCTTAATAGCCATCAAAAGAAATTTTAAATCCATAATTCGTCCACCGAAATATGTAATGATTTTTTGAGGTGTTTGAGAAAAGAAAGCCTCTTGGCTAGGATGTTGATTCCATTGAATCTCTCCTTTTTTTACAGCCTCTGGAACAGCATCTAAAAATGCCATATGTGTTTCCTGTTTTTCTACAATATCTAGGGCATCAATGAGCTCATCTACAAGTCTTCCTGAGATTTCTACATCTGTTTCAAGTTTGTATCCGTATTCTGCAATGTTAATTTGTTCTGTCATTTTATTTTAGTTGTAATTAGTTAATTTCTAAAACGGAAGGTCATTTTTAGCGTCTGGGATAAAGGAATTTGCAGACTCAAACGCTTGTTGAGGACTTGCTGGTTGAACTGCCTTAGTGGTCGTGGTTGATTTTGGTGCTTGCTGTTCTCCTGTAGCTACCCATTTTAAACGATCCTCATTTTGTTCAATAACACCTAAAAGGTAAGCATCTCTTTTTTCCAATGAAGCTGCGGTAGGCATTCGTTTAACAGTTTTTAATACTTTCTTTTCTTCCCACTCAATAGCAGGAATATCTCCTTCAGTTTTTACGCCGTCTTTATAATAGGCGTGGGTTAAAGGTGATTTAAGTTTTACACCGTCTTGTGTAATACTAATTCCAATTTTGGCATATTTATCTCCCTCTGGAGTGAAATTATAACCTCTAACCAAAACTTCTTTATCTTTTTGTAAAACAGGTAGAAGCTTGATTAAGCTCTCTGCATAATTATTATCCACGTGTTTTTGACCGTCGAAAATATTAATCGGAATATAGAAAATATTATCACCATCTTTAACAGTCATTGATAACTGCTCTCCAAAATCAGACTCTCTTACGTTTACACTTTCTAATGTACCCTTAATTCCATCTTTGAAATATTTTCTGTATGAAATTTTAGAAGAGTCTTTTGGCGACACGTGCTTTTCAAAACCTTCTTTTTCTGTGCCGCTCCACTGGAAGAAATTCCCTGAGCTGAACTCAATCTGCAAATAATTCTTTGTCATTTTTAATTAATTTGTTTTTATTTATTCTATTATATTATTTTCTTCGTGATGTTTACTTGTAGCCATAGGGTAGTGGTAAACACCGTTAGAGTCTGTATAAGGTTGCTGATTCTCACTATCAAAAATTGTTTTTCTAAATGAAGTGTTTCTTACAAGTCCAGAAGTAAATTCTTTGACCATTTCTGCTCGTTTTTCAGACTCCTCTAATTTAATTTTTAGTTTTTCTAATTCTAAATCTCGTTCTCTTTTTTCAATATCTGCTATTTTTCTGTCAGATTCAGAAATTAAGGTTTCAATACGTTCTTTCTTTTTAATATCTTCTTCTAACTTTGAAAAACTTACCCTTAAAAGTCTTAAATCTTCGGAAGTATTTTTTAACTCAATCTCTTTTCTTTCTAATTCTGTAAACCTTTCCTGTAGCCTTGTACCGACCTCTTTTGAGAGATGTTTGTCAATAGCAATTTTTAAATCTTCATTTAATTGTGTTTCCATTGTATTTTTCTATTTTATTATAAACTTGTCTTGCTGTTTCTGCTACATCTAAAATTTGATCTGTATCTAAATAAACTGTTGAGCCTCTTTCAAAATCATCTGTAACAAATAATATTCTCTCAGGTCTAACCCAAACATCTCTCAATATTAATTCAAAGTCTTCATCTAATAACTCAATTGGAGACTCTCCTTCTTGGCTTTTAATCCACCTTGTCTCAGCTGCTAATAAATCCTCAGGCACTTTCAAACCAAGATCGCGATAGTTTTCGGCTGATCTGTTGTGCTCATCTTTGGGTTCTTCGCCCGGGTTCTTGTTTTCTTCCCGGAATTTATCAAGCTTTTCCTGAGCCTGTTTTGTAATTATTTCAGATGTAAGTTTGAGTTTAATCATTGTGTAAATATAATACTTTATTCTTTGATGTGCAAGTTTTTAATGTAATTTTCTGAAAAAGTTTTTAAATCTATTTCTTTTTCGCGGCAAAATAACTCCAAAGCTGCCAATGAGTTCCAAGCAGTTAAAAATAGATGTGGTAGACCTGACTCTTCGTCCTGATTTTCAATATCTAAAGCGTGTCTGAATAGTGCATCTATATAAGTTTTAGAGCCGCCCTCAACCTTTGAAAAATTATCCCATTTACCTGTTTCATTGTATTTGTTTGCTCCGTAAAAAGAAGAAAGTACAACAGCTTGAAGTGCATTAGGAAACTGTTCAAATAGCTTTGACATTGGAAGTTTGTGTTGATTGTGTTTTACTCCTGCTTTCGCTCCTGCTTCGGCAAATTGTCGTTTCATCTTCTTTTTCTTAGCAAAGTCTTGAACGGCTTTTAATGGATTTTCTCCTACAAGTGTTTTAAGCCATCTTTCTAAGTCTATTTCTATCCAATCTTTATATTCTTCATTTAAAGTGTATAGTGGTTCTCTAAAGGATGGGGGTAATTTTTTATTTGCTTCTTCTACAATTTTATTAACTGTCGCTGTTATATCTTCAAATGATAGAGGATTTTTATGCGCGGCGTTTAAATTTAAAATAATCTCAAGTCTTTCCTTAGAAATAGTTTTTGTGACGTGATAGACAGGCAGTTTCAACAGTTTTGTACCATCTAAGTCATAAATAAAATCGTTATTAATTGCTCTTAATAGATAAACTTGATTTTCTAATTGTTCATCTGGAAATTCTCTACTAATTCGTCCACCATTTTGAGCTTGACTATTTTCGGCCATTTTTAATAAGTCCTCTGTTAAAGTTGGAAATTTCAAATACCTTTCTGACGGTTTTTTATGTCGAGTAGCTAAATGTCCTGAAACTTTGTTTTCGGGTACAGAAAAAGAAACATCTTCTAAAGAGAAATTAGGAACTACTTGAGAAAATTGATCTGGAGTAACTTGCTTACCGTCAATAAAAAATATTGCCATAAATATAATTTTGTTTTAGGGTGTAAATGTAATAATTTAATATCTTAATTGCAACTATTTCTTTTTATTTTCTCGGGCTAAATTAGTTTTTATTTGGTGGCAAGGTTTACATAAACATTGAAAACCGCCTACTTCACAGAATAATCGCTCCACAAACCCTTTCATATCATCCGCACAAGTTAGTGTGCCGCAGTCAATTATATGGTCGATTTGAATCTCCTTTTCCATAAACCAACTTTTACAGTGGTTACATTTATATTCCCATTTTTGTAAAGGTTTTAATCCTTTATATGGACGGCGAGAATTTAATTTACATTGAGAAATAGGTTTCCACCATCTCGAGGCGTTTCGGAGGGTCGATCTGATAAATCCCCAAAAAGCTGATTCGGTTAATGTATTATTATTTCTTGTTCTTGGTACTTTTTGTTTGGTTGGTTTAGTTGGCATTTATGGCGTGTAATTATTTCGTTTGTTTATCATTCCCACTTCTTTTTTATAAAATTTGGTACATTTTCCCAATTCAACTGTTTTATTAAGATATCTTAACATATCCAATCCCAAGTTATCAAACTCTTTCAAAATATAAAACTTATAATAGAACTTAATCCTTTCAGGTACTATTTTTCCTACTCCGATAAATAAGTATTTTAAAATAAAAATCGCGGGAGCAAAAACAAACAGCAAAAAAGAAAATCTAATTTTATACCAAACAGATTCATTCTCAAACACATCTCCCCAATACTGGCCAACAAAAAAGCTAGAACATATAAGGTAAACTAAAATTGCGTAAATCATAATTTATTTTTTATTATTCCAGAGTTTTCAAATTTTTTAATAGTCTCTAAAAAAGTTTTCGACCCCACAATTTGACTCATTCTTCCTTGACCATCTGTAAACACTACAGAATTTTCAGGGTATCCAAAATTTTCTATATATCTTTTTTCCTGTTCATATACTGTTCCGGGAAATAAGTAGTAATATATTTTTTTAAAAATCATAATTGATTCTTTATATCTTCAACTCTCTGCCTCCACTCTGTAAAATTAAAAGCCTTTTTCCCGGCAGAAAACTCTGAGACTTCTAACACCAATTCATCTAACTGTTGTTTTACATCTGAATAATCTCTCTGATACAAACTCTGTCCTAATCTTTCAGCGTTAAATTCACAATCACTTTTATTCCAATAACTCTCGCTTGAAGCTCCTGTAATTTTTCCGTTACTTGGAGATTTAGCGCGCCACCTCCACTTTAAATACTTTTTGTAAAATTCTACTTTATATAATTCCATAATGTTTTCTGATTCTGTTTTCTATATCTAATAATAATTCCGGGTTGTCTTCTAATAGCTGTTTAAGCTGTCCTTTTCCCTGCCCTAAAGCTGTACCTTCATATGAATAGTAAGACCCACTTCTCTCTACGATTCCTACCTCTTCGGCTAGAGTCATTACTTCTGCAATAATGTCAAATTTTCCTTTTTTAAGGCGAAAAGTATTAACTTTAGTTCCTTCTTTTCCATATGTGGCTTTTTCAAGTTTAATGTTGCAGCCGTTTGATACACCCTCTTCACCTTTAACTTTTGATAGGTGCAGTCTTGTACGGGCATAGAATGGTAATGATTTTCCGCCGGAAGTTGCTACAGGTGCGTACATGTCAAACGTGCTGCGCACCTGATTGATAAAGAGAATAGTAGTACCATTTTCAGCACTGTGGGGGAACAGTTTTCTAAGCCCCTGTGAATTCAACCTAGCAGCCGAACCCATTTGTGCAGCCCCCACATCTCCTTCATCTTCTTTCGTTGGTAAGAGTAATGCAAAACTATCAAGTATAATTAAGCCCCCCTTAATGTTTTTGGCGAAGCTAATTAAAATTTCGTAAGTGTGTTCCCCTGTTTTAGGTTTCATCACTCTAAAGTTCTTAGTAGTATCAATTCCAAGAGATTTGACATATTCGTCTGTGAATGTATCTTCTAAATCAATCATTAATATTTCTTCACCGGGAAACTGTTTTTGAAAATTTGCTGCCGTTTCATAACACAAACTACTCTTTCCAGACTGATTTATGCCAAATATCTCTGCCATCTTCCCCTTTGGGATTCCACCGTCCAAAGCGATATCCAGTGCTAAGGAGCCTGTCTTAATTTTAGTAACTGTAATATTCTTTAAATCTTTTACAAAAATTTCTTTTCCATAGGTTTTATTCATTTCTGCTAAAAATAAATCTAACCCCTCTTTTTTATTTTCTTCTGCTTTTACTTTTGCCATTTATATTTTAAAATTTCTGTTTACTAAATCGTGTGCTACTAAATATCCAAATAAACAATATATGTCTAAACTGTCTGATATACCTCAAACATTTTTCACCTTTCTATAAACTACATACCCCACACCCATCAACACAAGTAAAACTGCACTAACAATGGCAGAAACTTTCATATATTCCTGCGGTACAGAAAAATAGTAAATCAAAGCCAAAACACAGCCAGAAGCCGTCCAATGTGCATCATTCCAACTAATCTCACTTCCAAAAATAGCTTTCTGCGGCTCTTCGATACCAAGCCATCCAAATAAAAATCCTGCTGTATATGTCGCGGCACAAAAAAGAACAGCTCCAATAATATGTTCAACCGTATCAAACTCAATATACTCTTTAGGTATGAATGATAAGATAATTGTTAGGAATAATGCTCCTGCTGGATTGTGTAGGAATCCTAATTGTTTAATAAATGTTTGTTTTAATTTCATCTCAGTACTTTTATAATCATTAATATTTGTTCATTGCTTAAATTGTCAAAGTTTCTGTTATCATCACCTAATAAAGCGTGATTTGCACCGATTTTATAAGCTCTATTTTTAATAAACGTCGGGTATTCTATAGAACCACTACCATTTAACTCATCTTTAAAACCTTGTTGGTAGCACAATATAAGTTCATCATCTTCTGTGGTTGTTAGTTTCATACTAGTTTTTATCAAAATAATCTCTCCAATCCTGCTCTGTCATTTCAATTATATTGTTTATAACGGGGTTTGCAGCACCCTCTCTATTTATGTATGCAATAATATCTTTCTGTTGTACGTGTCCGCCCTCAGAAGTAAAGCTGCAAGAGCCATTAACTAGACATCCATTTGAAGTTCCTGTATAACTTATAAAATAATACCTTTTCATGTTTATTTCTTTTTTACAAATGTACGCTTTTATATTTAAATATCCTAAAATATTCCTTCCAAATCCTTAAATGTTTTTATGTTATTTGTGAAATTATTCAGAAGTTCTTTATGTTCCTTTTTTACAGTGGGTTGGTAATTCTGCTTAGGTGGCGTTTTTTCTTTTGGTATGGGTAGTTTAAGCTCTTCATAAATACCTATTTTTAATATATTTCCTTTCTCTCCGTGGAAATTAAAATCTGTTTTTGGTTCTACTATCCAAGCTAAATAACTTTTTCCGTCCTTATCTTTTAAAACTTCTGTCAATTTCTTACCTTTATATTTACCAAAATAAAATTCAGGGTTTGGTTTTAATAATTGATTATTCTTGTAACTTTGTTCCCTATCGTAGGCCTCTTTTAATGAAGTTTTAGTAGGTACGTTTTCCATACCTAATGGGTAATTAGTTAGTAATCTATCTCCACTAAATGCAGCCCATCCTCCGTATTCTTTTTTATCTTCAAAATTAATATCTTCAATTTTTCCAAACTTTTGAAAATTTCCACTTAAATCAATTATTTTGCAATTTGATTTGTTTGAGTGTATTCTAACACCTCTACCCAATCCTTGATACCAAATTGTAATTGAATTTGTTGGCCGGGCAAAAACAATAGCATCAAGTTCAGGATGGTCAAAACCATAACTTAGAATGTTGACCTGAGATATGACCTTCAGTTTCAGATTTTTGAAATCAGAAATAGACGCGTCCCTTAATTTATCATCCATTCCACTATAAATGGCAGCACAACTATCTAACTCCTCTTGAACTTTTTTTGCATCCTCAATAAATGGTAAAAAAACTAAGATTGATTTTCGTCCTTCTTTTATTAGCTCATTAACTGAATCAACACATTTTTTTACAATATCGTTTTCATCTGAATATTTTTTAAGGGATTCTAATGTATAATCTGTCCCAGATGTGTTAAGTTTTAAACTTTTTTCATCGGTACTCCTAATATCATATACTAACTCAGACCAATATTTGTCTTTAACAACTTCTGAAATTTGAACAACATCCTCGATGGAAGAATAAAAACAATCTCTGTCGCGGTTCATCATTTTTAACTCTGTGCCACTCATCCCTGCCTTTAATCTTAAGGGGGTAGCTGTGGTTCCAATCAATTTACTGTTTTTGACTTTACTTACAAATTTGAACAGTTGAGAACCTTTCTTTGAGCCTACGTGTGCTTCATCTGACAAAATAACAACATCTTTATCTTTAAAGAATTCTGCTTGTTTTATTAAGGTTCCAGCAGTTGCAAAAGTAATCTTACCTACATCTTTCGAATTAAGAGAAGCAGAACACACTGAAGCCTCAAAACCGTAAGATGAGAACTTTTCGTAATTTTGTTTCAGAAGTTCTTTACTTGTGGTTACATTTATAAAATATTTATCTGGAAATTTTGAAGCAACATTAGCGATTACGATGCTTTTTCCAAAACTCGTAGGGTAAATAAATAAACCTTTCTTCGTAGTTTTGCTATTTACAAATTCTACCATTTTATCAATTGCTTGCTGTTGCCTCTCTCTTGGTAAATAACTCATTATTACTTTTTATTAGCTGTAAATTTACTGAAAATTTTTGATATATACTAATTTATTCGGCTAAAGTGTATACATTTTTATCTATTACAACTCTGTTCATTACGTCCTTGACTACTTTATAATCACTTTTTTTACATAATAAGGCATCATATACATATACAACGTAAATACCTCTCAGATTTAGCTGTTTTATAACCTCTGTCATTATTTCAGTTTCTTTTGCAAACATTTTATAAGAAGTGATTTTATATCCGTTTTCATATTTGTCTTTTAGTATATTATCCAACATCCATTTTTCAAACTGGTTGTAATAATCAAAAAGGACAGACTTTTTCATTTCATTTGGCTCTTTATTAAAAAAAGATAGATGTTCAATTTTAACTGTTTTTATATCTACTTTTAATTTTTCAGAAACTTCTTTATGATTAATGTAGTTCTTATTGCCCCCGTACAAACTCGCAGCAATATTTGGGTGCAAGCATTTAAAATCAATTTCAACTGTTTCTTCTCCTGATATTTTAATTTCATTTCTAATCCAAGAGGGCATTAATGTAAAAGAGTCCACCACTCTGCCGCCACTTCTTTGACCGCCTACATTCGGAATTATGAAACCGTCAACTGTTAGGTACTTGAAAAGTTCTATATTATCTTCAACAAAAGAGCGTCTTTGGTTATCTGTCCAATAATTATTTTTATGCTTATTTCTAACAGTTAGTAATTTACCTTTTTTGGTTGTGTAGTTGTCTTTTGAAAGTGATTTTCCTTTAGCAAGTAGATATTCCACTGTTGGTATGGATATTAAACTATAAATATTTATCAAATTTTTACCAATTGTATTCTCAACAGCAGTTGAAAGTATGTCAAAAAAATGCATCCTTCTCCTTTCTATTAAGTATTCGGTTTTTAATTTGTATCTTATCAGCTTTGATTTGGTGTATTTATCTGATATTTTATACTGTTTTGATTGTTCTCCTTTTATAAACACTTCTTTTCCTAATTCATTTTTCAACACTTCGATAAGAGAACCGTTACTAGATCCTTTTTTCAATGCTTCAATAATGTATTTGTAAACAAATGTGTTATCATTCTGTTTCTTAGTTTGGTTATTGAGAATTTCAGAATTTAGACTTTTCCACTTGTTATCTGTATAGTATGTAGAAACTAAATCACTTAAAACAATTAGACATTTTTCAACAGCCACTTCTTTATCAGAATCTATTTTATTCAGAGTTGTCGCCGGGAAATATTTTTTAATAACGTACTCAGATTTTTTAGGTATTAAAATTGTAGCGCAATCAAATTTAAGCAGGTGTAATCCTTGAGTATCTAAATCGTTTAAATCTAAAAATTCAAAATCAAAATTCAACCCAGTTTTGCCAATTTCCTCCATTTATCTCTATTATTTCCTACTATCTCCACTACCTATCCTACCAACCTATCTCTCTATTCCCTATCCCTCACTTATGTTACTAAGCGGACTATCTCAATCAGCCCAGTAACAGCAATGTCTAGCAGCGTTTTTTAGGGTATCAATTCTGCGCAGTTTGCGCTATTTTTAATTAAAAATTAAGCCTTAGAAATAAAAAATCCCTAATTGTGATTACAGGGACTCTTATTAAAAAGGCTTACTTTTTATTACAACACTATATAGGTAATCACAACTATACACTATTTTCCGATAAAATTAAATATCACTGCCGCCTCAAAAAAGACAGCCAATCACAAGATCATTTCTCACGGTATATCAATAATTTCTTCCATATTCTCATTTGAGGGCTTATAAGCGAATAAATTGTAAAAGAAAGCCTCAGCCATCCCCGATAAAGAATTAAGGCTCCATCCCTCTACATATAGCTCAAACAAATCAAAAGTCATAGCATTCACAAACTCCGAATGTTCTTTTAGATAAGTGCGGCTGACAATCTTTCTGGAAATACGGTCAATAAGTTCACCGCTGAATTCTTCATACCCAAGTTCTTGCATTTTATTTGGTTTTCGCCAAAGGTACAACAAACAAAACTAATCTGCAAATTGGTAAGAGAAAAAATAATACACAACTTTAACATAATTTTAACACTGATGTATTAATTAAATGATTATATTTACGCCCTGATGGGAAGACAGTATAAACCTTTTGTAGAAAAAGCTGCCGAAATATTAAGAGAACGAGGCGCGGAACAACTACCACACAGAACTTTAAATTTTGTACATAAAGAAGGTAATTTTAAATTTAAAGCCTTAAGACGGACAGAGCTTTTATGGCGAAATAAAAAAGTAACAATACCACATTACCACAGATATTTTTATACGGTGTTTTTTGAAGACGCTGTTTTTATATCCACAAGAGTATCCCTTGACCTTGCATTAGAAGAATTTACAGAATTTATTAATGATAGATAAACTTTTAGAATTACCGCATTTTTTTTCAACCTACACCTACGCTAATGATTTAGAGTTATTGGATGTTGTTATAAATATATTTGCTGCGGTGGTACTCAAAAACAGCCTTTCCAACAGAGAAATAGAAATACTTAGATACTATCTAAAAAACGGATACAAACCTGAAACAAAACTCACTATTACCCTTGATTTAAATATATCTAAAAAAAATCTGGATCAAATAAACCATCAACTTCAAAAAAAAAGATGCCTAATCCCCCACAGTAAAAATTACCGTTTAAAAGAAGTGAACAAACAGCTAATAGATTTAAAAAACTGTTTTCTAAATGGGCAAGACATTAAAAAATTATACGTAATAGGGTTTAATAAAAAATGATAGTCGTAAAAGAGGACATAATAAAAGCATACGCCGCAAAAAGAAAAGCCCTCTCTGAAAAAGATGTAGCCGATTTGTATGAATGTACAATGCGATATTTCAGAGAATGTATGGCAGATAACTCAAATGAAGATTTTGTTTTTGAACTTCCCGGGCTTGGAAAAATATTTAAAAGGTTTGAACCTACAACAACGCCCTCCAAAAGACAGATTAATATGGTGTGGGATTGGTGTCAATCTGAAGACCGAGTACCTGTAATAACAAAAATGCCAATATTAAAAAAAAGAGGTATAGACATTCAAGAATATGAACAACATCAAAATGCTTTTGCTGAGCAGGTTTAAAAAAGAAAAAAATGAGCAGTGGGTTCAGGACAGGAGACAAATTTGCAAAGTCTGTCCATATAATACAAAAAACCTCGAAAGCATTTCGCGCAAACAAAAAATAGTAAACTTTTTTTCAAAAATATATTCCGCAATAACTTTTTCAGAGAACGAAGATTTAGGAGAATGTTCGATATGTACCTGTCCCTTGTTTTATAAAACCCGCGAAAAAGAAGAAAATTGTGATAAAAATAAATGGAAATCAATTCATATAGAAAATAAGCATGAAATTTAATTACACAAAAACAGAAGAAGGGAAAAGAAGGTTTGAAAATAAGGAGGCTTACCAAATAAGTTTGAAGTATCAAAGTGATATGGGAAAATTAGGAATTGCGGCACACAATCATTTTTCTAATGAGTGTACAGTTGATTTTTGTTGTTGTGAGGGTGATAATATTAAAGAATTAAGAGGTTGCGATGGTCAAGTCTATCCAGCCACACAATATAAAATTTACATACCATCTTTCAAATCTGCAATTAAGCTTGCATTAGAAGAACTATTTGAGGAATGTAAACATGGAGATAGAGAACATCAGGATTGGTTAGAAAATAAATTTAATAATTATTTGAGACAATATGACTGAGATTATAATTAGATTAAAAACCCCAAAGAATAGCAGTTTAATTTTTATTGACATTGATGGAGACGCAAAAGAAGTTTTTGATAATAAACAAGACTTAATTAAATACTTACAAAATATATTATGAAATTAGGTGAATTTATAAAACAATTTAGTCATAATAACATCGTAAGGCTAGTATACGACTTTGAGGGTGGTAGTGAGATAGTTGCAGAAGATTGGAATACTGTTTCAATGGATCACGAAATAGTAAGACAAGTAGGGGTTTTCAGGCACTACATTGATAACGAGGTTTTAGGATTAACTTCTATTTTAGTGAAAGGGCAATACCCTGAAGCAATAAATATCCGCATAGAAAAAATAGACAATCAACCTAAATTAAAAGATTTGTATGGGCAACAAAATAACACCACAAATGGACAATAACTTAAAAAACGCAGTTGAAGTATTAATTGACGCTTTAAGAACAGATGAGGGATATAGGATTGGGTGGCAAGCCAATATTGCTATGAGTTTTTACGATGAATGGAGAAATGGAGCACAAGAAAGAGACTATATTGATTTGGGAAAACTAGACATACATGAAATATCAAATAATGCGGCAAAAAACTTTTTAGAATTATTATGCAAATAGAAAACTTAACAAAAGAAAAAGGAGTCCTGACAGGTGAAAATAACCTATGGCAATACAATTTAGGTAAAGTTAAAAAGAATGTCCCTGTAACCTTTAAATTACTCTTAAAAGACGTAGAACATTCATCTGTAAAGTTTGGATGCCCAAGTTGTACAACAGGAAAAGCGGCGCAAAAAGAAAAAGACGTAGAAATTGAAATCACGTATAAAGCTGTAGATGCAAAAGACAGACCATTTACAAAAACAGTTACAGAAACTTTAAAAAATGGAACACAAGTGGCAATAAAATTTAACGGTATAATTGTATAAAAATGAAAGAAATAAATTACAAAGGCTCAATATTCCAATCTTTATATGATTTGGCAAAACAAAATCCAACATATACGGCCGGACAAATATTCCACACAATCTCAAGAGGTATTAAACTGTGCGAGGTAACTGATGAAAGGCTCTATCAAATAATCGAAGAAAGATTGAAAGACAATGACGCTGACGAACCAATGAATGAGGCAGACTTTGAAGCTTGGAGAGAGAGGGTTTTGGGATGAAAGACAACTACGATGAATTTTGGAAAGAGATTGTTGAAAATCCCGACGGAACAATAAACAAAGAACAGCTCAAAAAAGAGCTGGAAGATTTCAGTTTTCTAATGGATCAAGTTCCTAAAATTTATTGTCATATTACAGGAAATATTTTAAGTAAGCTAAATTACAAAGCAGAGACTGTAATACAAGTTTCAGATGAATATCAGGACAGGTGGCACAAAGAAGAAAACCTCCAAACTTTAGATTATCTTTTATCTGCCGAAGCAATAAATAAAAAAACTTATAATTTATTACTAAAACATTTGACATAAAGCAAATAGAATGTTCGTTATTCTGGACAAAATAGTCAAAAATGTATAACATAATATACAAAATCGCCGAAAAGAAAAAACAAAAATATGCAAGAAACATTATTAAGTAAATTAGAGACAAATTTTAAAGAGTTTCGTGAATACGGGACATTCTACTTTAAATTTGCAAAAGAGTATAAAGAGAAACAAAAAGAAAGAGATGAGTTTGTATTGGCAAACATAGAAGATGAAAAATTAATTTCAGAATACATCTACGAAGCCACAGTTACACCAACTTATTACGCCAAAGATTTAGAAAGACACAAGGAAAGACTTATAACAGTTTATGAAACCATCCAAGATGTTGTAGAAATTCCGGTGGAGATAAAAACAGAAATGGCAGAAATTATAAAAAAGAAAAACCCCATAATTTTCAAAATCGTAGCAGGAGAACCAATTCCAGTGGATGAACAAGTTTTAGAAGATTTAAAAAGAAGAACCCGAGAGAGTTTGGATAAGATAAATAAAAGGTAGATGGCAAAAATTGAAAACTTCATCACCGGGTTTATCAAGAAAAGTAAACCGCAGTTTGAGAAGTATAAAAAATACATTTTACAGAACGATTGGAGTAAAATTAGCATAGATGAAAACCTATCTGAAAACTTATTTGTTGAATACATTGAAAAAGAACACACAGATAAGAAGATAATCAAGTCTGAAATTTCAAAATATGTAAAGGAAAAACTCGCCGCACAAAAAAACAACATCAAATATAAATCAGACGAATTCAAACTGCAAAATGAACTAATATCTAATATTGTTGATCGTGTCAAGTACTTCGTAAAACGCTCAGAATCAGATCATCATCTTAAAGAATTCAAGACATTTATAAAAGAATGTATGCAAATAATATCAATCCATACCGACCGTGTGGATTTTTATGTTAATACTGTAGACATTTCAGATATTGAAAATCAGGAAATACGAGGAGAAGAGGTTAAATTTTTAAAAGACGTATTCGCTGGAGTTTCTAAAATCAATGATGACGTTTCAAATTTAAATATTAAAGATGAGGCTGAGGCAGCAAACAGTATTGAATTTAGAGATGGAGTAAAAGCACCACTTAGTATGCACAAAGTTTTGGCGGGCGGAGATAAACCACTATTCCCGGAAATAAATCGCCGCCTAAAAGAACTGAAAATAGATTTTGACAGCCCTCCTAATAATGAGATGTTAATCTATATGGATAAAGTGCCCGAATGGAATCCAGATAAACACTATTGGGAACAAGATAAAAATACATTACAATTTTATGTTGATGAATTTAAAAAATTAGAGAACGGCATTGACATAGATGGAGTTTATATTTCAGGATGGGCATATTACCACATGAATGTTTTTGTTACACCAATTCCCCATAAAGTTTGGAATGAAGTAAAGAAAGAATATCAATCTAAAGATAGAATTACAAATCCACCATTAAGGGACTCAGATTGGATGTTATTTGAAAACAGGGCATTACAAGAAAAACTCCAAATACTATTTATGTTTGTGGCTGCAACAAGGCGTGCCGCAAAAACAACAGCAGAAGCCTCAATGTTAGGACATGCCGCAACAATTGGAAAAGCTGAACTTTTATGCGCCGGAGCAAGTGGAAAAGATTTAGGACAATTAGCCAAAAATTTTAAAACAGACATACTTCATAAAAATCCGGCATTCGCAGTTTACAATGTGACAAATGATTGGGATAAAGAGGTAGAAATGGGGATAAAAAGAAAAAATGGTAAGACAATTCCACTATCTAAATTATTCATAATTAACACTGATAATGGGAACTCCAAGGAGGTCTATGCTGGATTTACCCCTGACATAGTTGTACTTGATGAAGCCATGAAAGAAAAATTCCTAGAGGCGTTAGAGGGTCTTTTACCCGCTATGAAAGGGGCTGATGGAATGATTAGATGTTTTGGTATGTTATCAGGTACAGGGGGTACGGACGCACTTAGTGCAGATGGACTAAAGGTTTTAGGGGATCCTGAAACCTATGATATACTTCCAATGCAATGGGATATACTTGAGAGAGGCGTACCCGAAGATCAATGGACTTGGTATGAAGACAGGTTAAAACCGTTTGGAACTTTTATACCGGGACAATGTAGAGTGGATATGCCTAAAATAGAAAGCACTCTTGCAGATTACTTAGGTAAACCAGAATCCGCCGCACTAAAAAAGATAAAGATAAACATAACTGACTGGAAAAAATCAGTAGAGATAATAGAGGAAAGAAGAGATAAAGTAATCAAAGATAAGATTAAATACCAAAAAGAAATTGTCTATGCACCTTTGTCACCATCTCAAATTTTTATGTCAGGAAAAGGGACTAGGTTTCCTGTGGCAGAGGCTAAGGCACACAAACAGTATTTACTAGAAACAGGTAAATGGGATAGACGCAGAGAGCTCTATAGAGATAGTCAAGGAAATATTCAGGTGGAAGTATCTACCAAACCACTTGCTCCGTTTCCACACAGAGGAGGTAACATCGATGCACCTTTCTTAATTTTTGAAGACATTCCTAAAGAAAAGCCTAAATATGGAATGTATTCTGCGGGATTTGATGATTATGCCGCTGAATCTTCAGATACGGCTTCACTTGCGAGTTTTTATATCATAAAAAATTCTGTTATAGGGGATCCATTTTCAAATAAAATTGTAGCTTCTATTTCATTCAGGCCAAATAAGCATAAAGAAGTTTATGAGAAGTGGCTAATGTTAATGGAAGCTTATAATTTAGAAGACACTTGTTTTGGAGAAAACTTTAACTATGCTATTAAAGACTTTTTAGAGATAAGACACCTTGATACAAAATACCTAGCATCTAGTTTAGATTTCTCAGCTAGTTTTAGTATCCCTAATAATGGCCGGAGAAAAACGGGGTGGAATCCTAGCACAAGCAAGAAGTTTTTATTCGATTTGTTTGTTGATTATTGTAATGAAACTTTTGAAATAGAACAAGAAGATGGCACTTTATTAATTCTTAAAGGAGTGCAGCTAATAGATGACATTGGATTGCTAGATGAAATTATTCAATGGTCAGAAAACTTAAACGTGGATAGAATTACGAGTGCAATGGGAGCAGTTGCTCACGCACACTATATGAGAAGCTCTTATAAATGGAAACCCCTGAATTACGTAAAACCAGACTCACAAAATGAAAAACCCAAAGAGTCAAAAGAAAGGCCTAAAACTTTTTATGCTCAAAACAAAAGAAATGTAAGTTTTTACAATCGCCCCCGCAGATAAGGTTAGAATAAATTTTACCAATTTGGTGTATTCATCAGTACGTAGTATTTTTGCATACTATGGACTACGCAAACTCTCACGCCTCTTTAAATGGCAATATACACGGTGCTGATTTTTCTATAAGCGGGCTAATGCCACCACAGGCAATCCCAACAGCAAAAAAAACAAAAGCTTGGAAAAAAGCCACAATGGATGCGCTTCACAGAATAGGTGAAAGGCAAAACCAAGACTCTCTAAAATTCCGCGACTATAAAAAAATGGTTGACGGAGAGTTTACATATTTAGGTACAGGTTTTGGAGAATTAGAGGGAAACAATAGTTTTTTCAGTAAGCAAGTAAGACGATTAAGACAAGACAGAGGTATCCCAACACATATAAAACATTTTGATTTCATAGGTATTGTTTGTAATGCATTGTCTGGAATCTATAACGAATTTGAAGATATATTTAGAATTGACTCTTTAGATGAGTATTTCACAAATGAATACATACGGCAAAAAACAGAACTACTTCACAAATACGCCGCAGAAACATTTAACAACGAAGTTAATAGACTGCTCTTACAAAGAGGTATAGATGTAAATAAAAGCGACTTTCAATCAGAAGAAGAAGCACAACAATACCAACAGGAAATAGACCAACAGGTCAAAGCACTCACTCCCGAAGAGATAGAAGTGTTCATGCAGAAAAACTTCAAAGTTTTAGCTACTGAATGGGCACAAAATACTTTAGATGAAGACAATAAAGAATTCCATCTTCACGAATTAGACAGAGAAGAGTTTATAGATTATTTATTATCGGGCAGATATTTTAGACACTTCCGAGTAGGATATGACAGTTATTCAATTGAAAGATGGAAACCTGAAGAAACTTTTTTCAGTCAGGATGTTGATGCAAAATACCCACAGGACGGAGAGTTTGTAGGACGCATAACCAATCTAAGCCCATCTGCAATTATAAATACGTTTGGACATTTACTTTCGTCCAAAGAACAAGAGGCAATTTCAAACTATTGGAATCAGAACGACTACTGGCAAAACGGCAAGACAAATAGTTTGTCTGTGATGGAGAGAGCATTCCCAGAAGCACACATTGTACCATTTACCAACTACTATGAACACGATTTAGCCACTCAAATGGAAGATGCTCTTGGTGAACCATTAGGTATAAGAACATTCTTAGATAAAGACGGCGAGGAAAGGCAGATTGAAGACTGGCTTCCAAGATTAGGGGGACAACAAACAACAGACAGCAACATATTTTCAAAATATTTAAGGGATGACATTGAAGTAAGAAGTGACACAATACAAGTTACGGAAGCTTATTGGAGATCATATAAAAGAGTTGGAGTACTCACTTATGAGAATAGTGTCGGAGTACTATCACAAGAAATTACCACTGACGATTTACTTGCCGATTTTTTGGCGGAAAATGAAATAAAAAAAATAAGAAACATCTCTTTAGAGGAATTCCAAATAGCTTTAAAGAATAATAAGATGGATGAGTATGTAAACACTATAGTGTACGCATACACTCCTGAAATTTGGAAAGGTATAAAAATTCGCGGGAATGGAAACACCCTAAAAGAAGATTTATATTTAGATGTAAGACCATTAGATTATCAAATAAAGGGTAGTCGAAGTAATATATATGATGTAAAACTCCCTGTCGCAGGGATTATATCTGTAGGTATAGCAAAAAAACTAGAACCCTACCAAGTATTGCATAACATCTGTATGAATCAAATTACAGAGCTTCTTGAGAAAGAGTTAGGTATATTCTTCACATTTGACTTAATGTATCTTCCGGCGGAATATAAAGACGGCACAACCGAAGACGCCATTTACGATATGCGAGATATGATTAAATCAACAGGATTATTTGCCGTTGATATGTCTAAGCAAAACACCGAGGGAAACCAAGCATTAACAAACTCTTTCCAAAGACAGGACATTACATACGCATCTCAAGTACAGTACAGATGGCAGATGGCAATGCAATACAAAGAGCAAGCACTCTCTCAAATTGGAATCACTCCACAACTTTTAGGCCAACCAAACACCTACACCACATCAGAGGGTGTAAAGCAAGGACAAAATGCTTCATACGCTCTCATAACACCTTTATTTGAAAAGATGAATACAGCTAAGGCTAAGGAAAAAGACATCCACATAGCTATAGCACAATACTGTCAATCAAATGGAAAAGATGCGTCTGTAATGTTTAGAAAAGATGATGGTGCACATTATTTATTAGATATTATGGCAGAAGACGGTGAACTCTTTCCACTACGCCATATGGGTGTAGTTTCTGTTTTGAGTGCCAGAGATAGAAAGTCGATTGAGCAAATTAGAAACTTAATGTTAAATGACAATACAATACAGAGGGATCTTCAGTCTTCAATAGAAATTTTAACCAACCCTACTTTAATAGAAATTAAACAAGCCGCCGCAGATAACAGAAAAAGATTTCAACAAGAACAGCAAGAGGCAAGACAATTTCAAGATGACCAATTAAACAAACAAATAGAATCTACAAATCAACAGCTATTAGAAGAAAGACAATTCGAGAGAGAAAACCTAATCCTCACAAATACTTCTAAAGAAAGACAAACCTACATAGCGCACTTAGGTTCTGCTGTAGACTCAAATGCAACTCCAGATGAGCTTGCAATTTACAAAACTGAGGTTACGAATCTCTTAGCACAGAATAAGCAAATATCAGATGTAGATTTAAGACAGCAAGAAATCGACAGAAAATCAAAATCAGATATTGAGTCAAATAAAGTTAAGATGCAAGAACTAGGGCTAAGGTCAAGAGAATTAGCACTTAAACAACAGGCACTCGAAACCCAAAAATTTACATCGATAATCAACAAAAATTAATCGGTTATAAAATTTTATAATAATTAAAGAAAACTTTCATCGATTAATCTACATTTTACCAATTTTTTAAATAACAATAACAATTATATATTTGCACAGATAATGGAAAACCAAAACCAATCATTAGCAGCGTTCTTAGAAATTGAAGAACCAGTAGCAGCACAAGAAGTTACACCTTTACAGGATTTCTTAAAAGAAGAGGAAGAAGAACAAGTCGCAGGAGATAATCCACCACCGCCTCCGCTACCAGAAGAACCAAAAGAGGACATTGGCGCACCAAAACCCAAGCCAAAAGAAATAAATTCAAAATACACAGAACGAGTAAAAGAGTATCTTGAAGAAGGAGATTGGGATGATGTTCAAATTGAAATTGAAGACGAACAGGGAAACCCTACAACAGTTAAACTTTCAGAATTATCGGAAATTGATGCTGACACTTTCAAACAATTAAAAGCGGCGCAAAAAGAACTGAAAGAACAGGAATTAAAAACAAAATTTATTTCTGTAGAGGGACTTGATGAAACTACAAAAAAACTGATTGAGGCAAAAAGAGCAGGAGCAGATATTTCACAGTTAATTGAAACAGATGCAAACTTAATCCACCCTTTAAAAGAAGTTGATGTAGATGACCCTAAAATCCAAGAACAAATAATCCGTTGGAGTTTGCAGAATAAAGGGGAAGAGGCAGATGACATCGAATATAAAATACAAAAATACAAAAAGAATTTCACTTTAGATTCTGAGGCCGGAAAAATCGTAAAAACGATAAATGAAGAATACGACCATAAAGTAACCACTGCTTTAGAAGAACAAAAAAAGGCAAATGCAGAAGCTCTTGAATCCCAAAAGACATTTAAAAAATCCATATCTGAAACTTATAAGAATTGGAAATTAAATGAAAATACAATCAAAACACTTGTAGATAATTCTGCAAAATTTGACGAAACAGGGCTCACGCAAGTGGATAGACTTTATTTCGAAGCAAAGAAAAATCCAGAATTATTCGCTGAAATAGCATTCCACATTATTGACCAAAAAGGATTTGATGAATTTAAAGGGGTAAAGATTAAAAATGCGGTGGCAAAAGAAACAATTCTAAAAATCAGCCGTATCCCTAAAAATGCAAGTTCTGCCCCGACAAAAAAAACAGAGGAAGAAACTATTGACCCATTAGAAAAATTCTTCACACAGACAATATAAATGAGTAAACCTTATTACATCTACAGACATAGAAGACTTGATGACAATTCAATTTTTTATGTGGGATTAGGCAGTGAGAAAAATTTTAGAAGGTCTCGTGTTACAAAAAATAGGAGTGATTGGTGGAAAAATATAGTTGCTAAAGCTGGGTACAGCATAGAGATAATATATTCCGACTTGACTAAAGAAGATGCTTGTGAACTTGAAGAATTTCTTATACAAGAATATGGACGGGCAGATTTAGGATTAGGTAGGTTGGTTAATATGACAGCAGGAGGAGAAGGAAGTTCTGGAAGAAAAATAACTCAAGAAACCTTGGACAAAACTTTAGTTACAAGATTAAAAAATTTACCACCCACCACTAAAGAAGTTATAAACATACTGACAAAGGAAATCTATCGGAGTATAAGTTTTGCAGCAAAAATGAATGGTATAAAATCTTCTTGGAATTTATGTGATAAACTCACCGGGAAAGTAAAAAACGATACACCTCTAAAATTGCTAAAAGAGTATACGGGGGAAGAGGTTTATGAAAAAATAGAATTAGTAGGGACACGTAAGAAGGTTTACAATGTTTCAACTAAAGAAATATATCCCTCCGCTAGAGAAGCGGCAAGAGAGCTGAATATTGTCTATGAAACTCTTCGTAAAAAGTTAAGCGGAGAAAGTAAAAATGATACAGATTTAATTTTTTATGAAAATTATAGTGAGGGCTATGAACATAAAGTTGAAAAACTTATGAAAACAGGTAAGGTTAGAGTTTTAGATACTGCAACCAATATCATATATGACAGTATAAAGTTAGCATCTGAAAGTCCAAATTATCATAAATCAAAACAGCATTTAGTATCAATGCTTAACGGAAGAAAAACAAATAATACAACTTTTCTAACTATAGAATAAAAAATAAATATCAACTAAATAAAAATAAACAAATGAGTTTTTATAATTCTTCAATCCCGCTTCGTTCAAATGACCAAGTTATAGGATTTGCAACAACAAAAGAGTTTGCTGGAATTGCCAATAACGGCTTTCAGGACTATACAAGTTTACAATCGTGGTTTGAGGCCGAGCCTTTAAAGAATCACATGAAGCTACAATCGTACTTCGGGGAACAATCACTAACACGTTATCCAATCTTTGAGGATGTATTGAATCACAATGCTGTAATTGAAGTGAATGGCTGGGAAGGTAAGTTTACGTACGACCGCCCAGTTGAAACAGACAATAGCGTTAAAACTGTTGCGGACAATTCAGATCAGGAGTATGCTGGTGCTGACGAAACAACTTTCAAAATCACGCTTAATTACGAATTTGCTCCCGGCACTACACTTACTTGTGATGGACTGTTTGGGGATTCTATCGTAGTTTCAGATGTAGAACCTGTTAGAGATTTAGGTTTTGGTTTTGAACACACAGTTTTACTTATGACCAACGATGTAACAAAATCATATCCTAACTTCTTGCTAAGAAAAGATATTGAGTATTTTGAAACAGGTCACGGTACTTCAGAGTTTGGAGAAAAATTGGCTATTACACGTATGCCAAAGGGTTCTACCTATATGACTTGTGAGTTTCAACTAGGATCTATTCAGGGAGCTGAATCTTATGTAACAGGTAAAGCAGACTCTGTTAATCTTGGTGGGGGAATCGCCGCAACTAAAGATTACTTAAAAGAAATCGAAAATTTCAAACAAAGTGGAAAAGAAGTTGTTTTGTTGAAAGACAAAAATCGTTCTATGGGAAGTCCTACAAGAGTAGGAACTATGATGGAAATGCTTACTCTCAGAAAGTTCAATGAGAATATGTCAACTTCATTGATGTTCCAGAGAGGTGCAACTATTAAATCAACAAAAGGGACTACTCGATACAATGAGGGACTTTGGCATCAAATGCGCAGAGGTAAAGTTATCTCTTACGGAAAACGAGGTGGAATTACACGCGAGGTAATTAAAGAAGCCGTTGATTATGTATTCAAAATCAACCCGAATAAAAAAGCAATCGAACGTAGAGTAAAATTCAAAGCAGGTTCTGAAGCATTTAACAACGTACTTGAAATTTTCAAAGATGAAGTAAATGCACAGCTTACAGCTAATGGAATCCTTGTGGGGGCAGAAGCTCTAGTTGACCCAAAGAAAATTGTACAAGGTACTGATATTTACAATCTTCAATTAAACCCTATCCGTTTTACAAAAGTAAACTTACCGGGTATTGGAATGGTGGAAATCGAGGAAGACACTTCTTTGAATTACATGAATATTACAGACAGAAACCTTAGAGGTATGCACCCTAATGGTTACGATTTTACAGCCTATAGTCTTTTTATTTGGGATGCGATGGATACACAGTATTCTAACAACCAAGATGTTCCACGCGGAACAACCTTAGTAGACGGCGGAAAACGAGATGCAAACATCTACGCAGTTATGCCGGAAGGTGATAAGATTTACTGGGGTAAAGAGAATGGTCGTTATGACAATACTAGAGCTACAGGAATCATCGCTTCAGCTAAAACAATGCATACATCTTTCTTCGTTTACGGTGCGATGGCACTTTGGATGAAAGACCCATCTAAATTTGTTTGCGTAGAGCTTCAAGAAAGCGTTCGTAAAGGATACAGATAAATTGGTTATAAAAATTTTCACCAATTTGGTGGAATGTGAATAGAGTGTTACTTTTACACTCAACAGAAAAGTTTAAATCCCCGGTTGCTCAGGACTAATTACCTGAGCTCCGCTTACCGGGAAATAAAAGTAAAAATAAACCAAAAAATAAAAATGGCGTTAACTAAAAAAACAGCAGAGGTAACAAGTTTTAAAGTTGCTAACACTGAAATTATTCTCGGACAAACTTATGAAGTAGTCCCTAAATTTGATGCAGATGCACCAGACGGATTCCAAAAATTTGGAACTACCAAGCTTCTGATGGAAGGAATTGGCGAAAGTCATGGAATCCCATTTGATGACAGTTTAGAAATTTGGGACACAGGATTTGATTTGATTTCGCTTTGTAATACCGAAATACCAGAAGCAGAAAAAACATCTCTGGTAAACATCTTTAAAAAACAAATTAAAGAGAAATACGAAGAACAATTTAAGAAAGATTTGTCATCAGCAGACACTGAGAACAGTTTTTGGAAAAAATACAGATTTGAAGTTTATAATGGTAAAACATTTGACACTAACAATGTTAAAGATTTGTTAGACCTTTATATGGCCTTGAAACACTATAAAATTTGTGAAAAAGGTGAGAAATCATATTTAGCCAGAACAGCCGCCTATAACGTTACAAACAAAGAAAAAGTAATGTCTGTTGCAGACCAAAGAAATGAAAATAAAGCAGAAGCAATTTTCACTTATATGAATTTAAACAAAGGAGATAAGGAAACTTTGTTGACAGTATTGGAGTGGTTGCAGTTCACAAGTGTTAGAACTTCTGATGAAAAAACACTTACCCGCACAATGATGGCTTACTTAGAAAAAGACCCTCAACACGTAGACAACTTCCTAGAGGCATATAAAAAATCTCAATCGGAGGCCGGAAAAGAAGAAATGGAATTATTCGCAATGGTGATGAAACTAATTTCAAAACGGAAAATTGCTTACAAACGTAAAGAGTACTACCTGAATGACGAATCGATTGGAAATAGCCCAAAAGACATTGCAAAAAGAGCCTTAAGTAATCCAGAACTAATGAAAAATATAGCGGAAGCTTATGAAACTATACAGCCCGCGTTAGCATAACAAATGGCTACAATAGCAGAAACTTATCAAAGATACATAGCTAAGGTTGAAAAGAATGCTACCAATGATGCACTCTCAACTGACAAACAAAGATTTGTATTTTTGTTTAACGAAGCTCAAAACAAGTTCTTAGAAAATTTATTGGATAGAAGAGGGGAAGATGATATCAGGTACATCCAGAACTTTTTGGTGTTGAACAAAAACCTTTCTTCTTCCACTAAATACCCAGACAGGTATTCTTTTAAATTGCCGCTGGACTATTTAGATTTAAGTAATGCCCAAGCAATTGCAAAAAAGGGAGAATGCTCAGATAAAATTTATCTTTTTGAAATAAAGGATGAAAATAAAAATGAGATATTGCAAGACCCTTTTAACAAACCTTCTTTTAAATGGAGAGAAAGTTGTTACACAATTAATAGTGACACAATAAGCATCTACTATGATGATTTCTTAATAGAAAAAGCTCTCCTCTCTTATTACCGCTATCCAAAAAGGATTTCTCAAGTAAATCCATCAGATCCTGAAAGCAAATTCAATGAAACTTCAATTATTGAATGGGATGACAAAGCCTTGGATAGAATCATCTCCTTGATGACTGCTAATTTTTTAGTTTCGGAACAAAACCCAGCATTTCAAATACAAAAACAACAAGTAATTAATAAACAATAAATAAAAGAAAATGAGTATTCACAGACCTTTTTCCCGCCACTTATTCACCCTTAACGGAAATACAGCAACATCAGGCGGAAGTAATAATTTAGGTAAAGGGCAGTTTGCAATTGTAAACAAGACCAAAGCCACAGCAAATGGAGCGCAAATTGTAGGCAGTTTCGCCGGACTTTCTGACAAAACAACTTACGAGTTGCGCGTTGGTAAAACACCAGTGGCATCTACAAGAACAGCTCAAAACTCTAAACCTTACGCATCGCACCCATTTAAACTCAAAGACGTACGAAATGTAAGCGTAACAGCTCCCAAAACAACCGTACAGCGTTTTGATGACATCATTGTAGGGTATGACGGTATCAACGAAGATACGGCTCTTACTTTTGAAGAAGGGATTTCAACAGTTTTAGATGTTATCCTCAAAGGAGATCAAATTGGTTTCTTGACAGGTGACACCGAGTACAGATTTAAAATTCATTTTGGAAAAGAAGTAGGCGAAACAGACCAACAAGTAATCCGCAGAGTTGTAGAACGTCTTAAAGACGAAAAACTTCCAGAAGGGATTCCACTATCAGAAGTAATTAATGTTTCAATTGTTGACGATACCACCTTAGCACTTACAGGTGTACCATATGTATTCTCAACCTTGACATTAAATGATTTAGGAGGTTCTAACGAACAAGGTAACATTCAAGCTCAGTACCCTGCGTATAAAGTGGAACAAACTGACCGAACAGGTGTTTCCTCTGAATATACAATCTTACACCCACAGTCGGTAACTTTACCAGCATATGTTCAATCATTAGCTGCGCAAATTAAAGGATGTGAGGATTGCGCGGCAGGATATACAGAAATTCCGGCAGGGGTAGTTTATTCAGTACAGATTGAGGATGATGGAGTAGATTTAACAACAACTGTCGATGACCTTCCGGGTTTTGTTGCAGGTTCAGTTAGAAAAACAGGTCAGAAAAATGGCGTAGGCACTTATTCAATTGTTTTGGATAATGAACTTACAGATGCTGAAATCACCACATATGTAACAACCGCCGGAGTAAAAACAACAGCTAAAATTACACTTCTTGGAGATGTAACAGCCCTTTGTGCTAACGCTACAACTACAACAGTTGCGTGGGTTGCAGGAGAAGTTTGTTATGCATCATCTGAAAGATACTCAATTCAATTGAAAGACGATAATTGTGATGGAAGCCGTTTGGCAGAATTACAGGCAGCCTATCCTAATTTAGTAATTGAAGAAGGTAATCCAGCAGGAGCAGGAACACAGGCTGTAACTTTAACAGGCACTTCAGGAACTGCAAATATTAACATTGGTGGAGTAAATTATCTCGCAACTTTCGCGACAAATCTTACAACTACAGCAGCCAACTTTGTAACTGCACACGGAGCAGCCATCACAACAGCAACAGGAGCAACAGTTACTGCAAATACAGGAGTACTCACTGTATCTGATGCAGAGGATTTGCCAAATATTTCAGTGGCTAATGTATCAGGAAACTTATCTGGAACAGTGGCAGCAGCAGATTTTGCAGCATCAGCAGGTGGATGTCAAAGAGTTTACAATACAACTGTTATCACTAACATTGTATGTGATGAGTGTTCTCCAATGTTCGTAGAAGGTTTTACTTCAGAAGCTCCGGCAGATTTTGATTTTATCCCTTGGCAAAAAGTTGAAGCAGGTTCAGACCCAGACGCTTTAATGGGAATCCGTTTAACAGGTAAACCATTTATTTTATCACCGGAAGAGTACCTTTATGATGAGATGCCATTCTATGAAACATCTGTCGAAATCAAAGTTGCGGGTGGGTATGTAGAAGAACCAAACTGGTCTTTTGAACCTGTTTACTCAGACATTTTTGCAGTGAAAGTTTTAGACCGCAAACAAGACAGAGATCACTTGGGTGCACAGCTTAAATTTCAAGAAGATATGTCACGTACATATTTCGATGGAACACAACGCCACAGAGGTAACAATGTAGCAAAAGCACTTCTTGGAGAAGAGTCAGTTTTGGAAAATAGAACTCAATATGTAGCCTATCTTGTAGAAGTAGGAGACAACGGATACTCACAAGGATTAGGACGTACTTCAGACACAGCAATCA